>CEUK01183748.1_pt1 | contig 53264 bp, 46 predicted proteins | sample 356451 | NCBI WGS metagenome assembly CEUK01 (sample SAMEA2622843, study PRJEB7988) | marine metagenome | isolation source: saline water (ENVO:00002010), including
TAATTTAATAGAGAATTCATACAAATTTGGAGTAAAAAAATTATTGTTTCTTGGGAGTAGTTGTATCTACCCTAAACTATCCAAACAGCCAATTAAAGAGAATTATTTATTAAGCGAATTTTTAGAGAGTAGCAATGAGTACTATGCAATTGCAAAAATTGCAGGATTAAAATTATGTGAAGCATATAGAAAACAATATAAATTTGATGCTATTACATTAATGCCAACAAATTTATATGGTCCTAAAGATAATTACAATCTTAATGAAGGCCACGTAATGGCAGCCCTTATAAGAAAAATCTATCAAGCAAAAAGGGATAATATAAAGCAAATAAATTGTTGGGGATCTGGAACTCCCCTTAGAGAATTTTTACATGTAGATGATTTAGCAGAGGCATGTTTATTTGTTCTTAGGAACTGGTATCCAAATGAGAATAATTCTCCTTTAGATAAGGAAGGGAACCCACTATCGTGGTTAAATGTTGGAAGTGAGGATGAAATCTCTATAAAGAATTTGGCACATAAAATTTCGAATATTTTAGAGTATGATGGCGATATATTTTGGGATAAAAAATTTCCTGATGGAACACCTAGAAAAAAATTAGATTTGACTTTTATCAACAAACTTGGCTGGTCTGCTAGGATAGATTTAGATAAAGGTATTAAAAATACTATAAAAAGCTTTGAATCAGAAAAAATTCTTTAAACTAAATTAAACAAAACAAAATACTAAGTGGATCATTACCCAAATCTGTACTAATATAAATATTTGAGATCTAAGCTTAAGTAACTTGATTTTGGTGAACTTTTAAAACTTACGATCTTCATATTAAATGCTTCCTTAGCTCAGCTGGATAGAGCAACTGCCTTCTAAGCAGTGGGCCGCAGGTTCGAATCCTGCAGGAAGCGTAAAAATCTTCATATTAAAAAGATTTTTAATTATTTACCAAAATTAAATTAATTGGTTTCTTTAAATTTATTAAAAGCAAGATTTATAAATATTGAATTCGGTCATAAATTATTTTTAATTGGTATTTTTTTTCTTGCATCTGCTCCTATAATTTCATCAATTTTTTTATTACCTTCTTTATTAATTGGCACCTTTAATTATAAAGAAGAAATTTTTAAAGATAAGTGGAATTATCCTTTTATTATTGCTTCAATATTAATGATATTGAGCAGCATAATTCAATCAAGTCCTAGTTATATAATTACCAGTAATTATGATCCAAATCTATCAATAATTGGTCTATGTAATTGGATCCCTTTGTTCTTTTGTTATTGGGGTTTTCAACCTTATTTAAAGGATAATAAATTAAGAAAAAAATGCTTATTTTTTATTATTTCTGGATCAGTTCCAATCATTATAAGTGGTTTAGGACAATACTTTTTTAAGTGGTATGGCCCATTAAATTTATTTAATGGTTTTATTATTTGGTATCAAAGACCGATTGATTCAGAATTTCAAGGTCTAACTGCTTTTTTCAATAATCAAAATTATGCAGGTACATGGTTGAGCATAATCTTCTTGATGAGTCTAGCTTTTAATTTTATTGAAGAGAAAGTTAAACTTAAAAAAATAACTTCAATTTTACTTACCTTCCTCTTCGGTTTAACAACTTTTTTAACCTATTCTCGCAATGCAATTTTATCTATAATTATTATTTTTATAATTTTTTTTAAATCAAAGAAAATATTATTTTTATTATTTACTTTTATTTTAAGTTTCTTTCTTCTTAAAGATTCAATTACTAATATAATTTCGATATCAATTCCCTTAGATGAAATATCTAATCAAATTAAGGAAAATATTCCTTCTGGTTTATACCAAAAGATTCAATCTTCTTCTTTTGCAGAAATTATTTCTTCTCCAAGAAAGAAAATTTGGTTTGCTTTTTTTAAAATAATTTCTATAAAGCCTATATTTGGTTGGGGAGCTGGTTCTTTCCCAATACTATTTAAACCTTTTGATATAACAAATATAAATGCACAACATACGCATAATCTTTTTTTTGATATTGCTTTAAGTTATGGAATACCTTCTGCTATCATAATATCTTTTTCACTTATCTACCTTAACCTTAAAAGTTTTTTCAGTAATACTTATACTATAACTAAGGCCAATTCTTCAGACATAATTATATTTGATACTGCATGGAAAATATCCACTAGCATTTTCATATTTTCTCAATTATTTGATATTACTTATTTTGACGCAAGGATAAGTATTATCTCTTGGATATTATTTTCTGGTTGTCGAAATATAATAAAAGAAAATTCAAAAAACTATATTAATCTATAGATCCATATCCAATTTTCCAGAAATTTAAATCAGTTTTTTTTATATTATTTATATTAATTACAGATCGAGTATCAAAAACCCAAGCTGGTTTTCTCATGATATTTGAAAACAACTTGAAATCAAGATTTTTATATTCTTCCCAGTCAGTAAGAATTAAAACTGCATCAGCATCTATGACAGCCTTATCAATATTATTTTCAATTATTATATTTTCATGATTAGATTGATTTATATTTTTTAATATATTCTCCTTCTCTACTTTAGGATCATGAATAGAAAGAATTGCGCCCTCATTTAAAAGGTTATTACAAATAGAAATAGCAGGGGATTCTCTGGTATCGTTTGTATTTGCCTTAAAAGCAAATCCTAAAATAGCTATTTTTTTGCTTACTAAATTACCATAAAGTTTTTCGACTATTATTTTATAAATACGTTGTTTTTGCCAACTATTTATTTTAATTACGCTTTCCCAGAAATCTGCAACTTCTTTCAATCCATAAAATTTTGATAAATAAACTATATTTAAAATATCTTTTTTAAAGCAACTGCCTCCAAATCCTGGCCCAGAATTAAGAAATTTTTCTCCAATTCTTGTATCCATTCCAATAGCTAAAGAAACCTCCTCTACATTAGCTCCAGTAGACTCACAAATAGCAGATACAGTATTTATTGAGCTTATTCTTTGAGCCAAAAAAGCATTTGCCATAAGTTTTGAAAGCTCACTGCTCCATAAATTTGTACATATAATTTTAGATTTTGGAATCCAATTTAGATAAATTTTTATTAATTCATTAACTGCTTTCTGATCTTCTCCTCCAATTAATAATCTGTCTGGATTTTTTAGATCTTCTATAGCATTTCCCTCTGCAAGGAATTCAGGATTAGATAAGATTGAGTATGTTTTTTTTTCAATAATACTTTCCTTTATACTATTTGAAGATTGAAGAATAGATTTTATAGTCTCAGCTGTTCTTACTGGAAGTGTACTTTTTTCAACGACAATTGTATGTCCCTTTGAATATTTTTTTATTTGCCTAGCACATGATTCTACCCATCTTAAATCACTTGCTTGGCCAGCTCCCAACCCATTTTTTTTTATTGGTGTATTTACTGAAATAAAAACAATATCTGCATTTCTAATGCAGGATTTCACATCACAGGAAAAAAATAAATTTTTATTACGAACTTTTTGAATGATTTCTTTAAGTCCAGGTTCAAAGACTGGCAATTGATTAAGGTTTTTGTCATTCCAAGAATTAATTCTATCCTCATTTATATCAACAACATTTACTAATATATCTGGACAAAATTCTGCTATTACTGCCATAGTTGGCCCACCCACGTATCCTGCTCCAACGCAACAAATATTAATTGACATGAATTCTTAAAAAATGATTAAACACACTAAATAAAATATTTTTTAATGTAATTTACTTAATATTAATTAAAAACAAGTTTTATTTCAAATTTTTAAAAAGGTTGTTACTTTATAAAAGTTTTAACTATTTTTTAAAGTACTTTATTGTCAAATCTAATCCATGATCTAAGTTTATTTTGGGATACCAATTGGTAACTTTTCTTATTAATTTTAAAGAAGGACATCTTCTAAAAGGTTCATCTGAAAAGTAATCTTTAAATAGATAATCCTTTTTTGCAAATATCTTATTATCTATTAATTTTGCAAGTTCAATAATTGAGATTTCATGAGGATTACCTATATTTATAGATCCAATATAATTATTTTCCATTAATAAAATTAATGCATCAATAGTGTCAGCAATATAACAGAATGATCTTGTTTGATCTCCTTTACCAAAAATAGTCAAAGGTTCACCTTTTAAAGCCTGATTAATAAAATTGCTTACTACCCGGCCATCATCCTTTCTTAATCCTGGTCCATAAGTATTAAATATCCTAGCAATTTTTATATCCATATTATATTTCCTTATAAAATCAAAGCATAATGTTTCAGCTATTCTTTTACCATTTGAATAACATGATCTCTTACTACTGGTATTAATTTCCCCAAGTATATTTTCTTGTTGAGGAATAATTTCGCAATTACCATATACTTCGCTACTACTAGCAAAGATAACCTTAGCATTATTATCTTTTGCAGCTTTTAAAAGATTCAAAGTACCTGAAAAATTTATTTCCGAAGTTAATATAGGATCTTTTAAATATTCTTTTGGAGAAGCAGGACAAGCCAAATGCCATAGCCTATCAAAATCAATTTCATATTTTTGAAGAACATCTCCATTAATAAAACTAAATTTAGTATTATTTATTAATTTTTTAAGATTTGAATCACTTCCAGAAGATAAATTATCTATACAAATTACATATTCACCTAATTCAATCAACCTATCAATTAAATGAGAACCGATAAAACCAAAACCTCCAGTAACTAAATTTTTTTTCATAATAAATTATGATCTCAATAAGGAAAATTTTTATATCTTAATTTTTTAAAAAATATTAGAGTTCTTTTTTGCAAAGTTCCATCCATCCTTACACATATCTGATAAATTATTTCTTACTTCCCAGTTTAGAATTTTTTTTGCCAAATTGCCATTAGCCAAAAGTACTGGAGTATCTCCTGGTCTTTTTTCAAAATACTTTATTGGAATTTTAATTTTATTTTCATTCTCAAATGTTCTAATTAAATCAAGTATTGTAGTTTTTTGACCAGTCCCCAAATTAAGAGTAGTAAGATTAGGCTTATTTGAATTTAAAAAATCAATTGCTGAAATATGCGCATCAGCTAAATCCATTACATGTATAAAATCTCTAATTGTAGTACCATCTTTTGTTGGCCAATTATTTCCAAATATCTTTAAATAAGAATCCTTCCTTAATGCAACTTTAACTATATTTGGGAAAATATTATCCGAAGATAAATTATAATTTTCTCCAATTAGTCCAGAGTAATGTGCTCCAATAGGATTAAAATATCTAAGAATTATAATCTTAAAATCATTACTAAATTTAGCAAATAAATCTTTCATTATATTTTCTACTGTTAACTTAGTCTGTCCGTAAGGATTTATTGGTTCAGTCTTACTATTTTCATAAATAGGAATATCTATAGGATTACCATAGACAGTGGCACTACTACTAAAAACCAGTTTAAAACAAGCATATTTTATCATTACTTTGAATAAAGTTAATGAACCTAAAACATTATTATCCCAGTAATCAATTGGATTAATTAAAGAATCTTTTACTGATTTCAAGCCTGCCAAATGAACTACAGAAGTAACCCTTTTCCCTTTAACTAAATTAAAATTAAAAATTTTTTCCAATAAGTTTTGATTTCTTATATCTCCCCGAATAAAGGTAAATTGCCTCTGAAAATTTAATTGATCTAAAGAAGATAAAAATTTTATTTTATCAATAACCCTTTCTGTACTATTAATATTTGAATCTAATACTATTACACCATAGCCCTTTTTCAAAAGGCCTAATACTACATGACTACCAATAAATCCACAGCCTCCAGTAACTAAAATATTTTCCATTAAAAGACTTATATTACAAATTTAATATAAGTTATTTTTCTATTGAATTTTACATAGTTAATATTATTTATTTATTATTACCAAGCAGAATAACCACCATCAACATATAAAGAAGTTCCTGTAATGTAAGATGAATCATCCGATGATAAAAATTTATATGCATTTAAAACATCTTTTATATTGGCCATACGCCCTAGAGGGACTTTATTTATATAGTTTTTTTTAAAACTCTTTGACTGACTATTATTTTCTAGGCCACCAAGAACTATGCAATTACATCTTCCTTTTTTTGACATCGCAGAAGTAACAGCGAAATGCTTTGTAATCCCTATAATTGATGCTTTTGATGCTGTATATTCAAGCGGTTTAATAAATTGATCTTCATAAATTCTATGATCAGGTGATTTTTGTCCATAGATAGAGGAGAATAAACATACACTACTATTTTCGAAAAGATAAGGTTCAAAAATTTTTAGCATATAAATTTGAGATGTCACATTAACCATAACCCTTTTACTAATTTCTAAGAAATTCTGATTAGACAAACCATAATTGTAAAAATCAAATTTATCTTTATCTTTTATTGGAACAGAATCCATTACAGCACAAAGAACAAGATTTCTAACTCTAAAATTATTTTTTTTATAAAAGTTTCTTAAGGCTAATTCTATTTTTTCGGGAGATAAACAATCAAATTCCCAGAAGGAAAAATTAGGATTAAGTATGGTCGATTTATTAATATCAATTCCAATTAAATTATTTTCTTCACTTAATTCATAATTAACAATTTCTCTGCCAATATTACCATTACATCCGACTATAAAATTTATATTTTCCATTTTCTAGGATCTGCTAAATAATCATCTATCATATCAAATCTTTTCAATAAATTTTTGTTATTTATTTCAACAAATTTATGATTAATAACATAATTCCTAACCCTTTCAAAAGATGATGAACCTATTACTATTCCCTTAAATTGATTCTCTTGACAAAAGGATAATGCATTAGAGAACAAGTATTGTCCTATATCAAAATTATAATTTAAAGCTCTAGATAATAAATACTCTTTTTGTAAATTAATTTTATTTATAATTGGTTTACTAAATTTATATCTCAAGTTTGCAAAATAAACACCCTGTAGAAAAATTGACCTCAAATAAATATCACATTTTAAATTTTTTAATTTTTTGAAATCTAAATTCACATTAAGGTTATAAGGGATTTGTAAAATATCACAAATTAAATCATGTTTTAAGATTAAATCAATTTCCTTCTGTTCATAAACAGAAAAACCAATTTTAACTTTTAATTCATCTCTAATAAAAGAACAAATTGACTTGTATTTTTTAATTATATTTTCATTAACTTTATTGTGAATATAAATCCCTTTTAAGTAAGTTTTATTATTTTCAAAAGAATGTTTTTGCAGAAGTTTTCTCAATTCATCATTATTAAATTGAAAGATATCAATTTTTGTATAATTAATAGATTTTTTATATTTTTTAAGTATTTTAAGATCGCTAGGATCCCAACCATAGGCTTCTGCTCCATCAACTCCATCACATATTTCAAAGAACTTCGTTAAACAAGCTAAATTAGAATAACTTCTAGTGTTTTTAATACCATAGTTTTTACATCTATTTGCAAGTCCAAATAGTATTTCAATATTAGATATCATCTGGAGTATCTATATCAATATTCTTTTCTGTCATTTCAACAATTCCTACATTAGAGCCAGATATACTTCCTAATTGGAGGGTAGATCTTCTTACGATTTCAATCTCTCCAGATTGGAAATAATAATTATCTTCCAATTTTTGCCTGGGTATATTTCCTGGCTCACGAACTTCTTCTATTAGAGGTTTCATATATTTTTTATCAGAAGAAAACCGCCAAATCCTAAAGGGATGCTCAGAGACCTTTCGCATAGCTCTTACTGAGGTCAAATTAGGATTATCTATAAGTATCTTTAAACCCTTAGATATAATATCTTTAGGTCTATTAGGAGATGTAGGTCTTATAATCGTAATAAAATCAAACTCTTTTTGTAAAAATTCTTCTTTTATGCACCATGCATGAAGTACGACAGGATAATCTACGACACAATCCTCTCCTAGGCACTTTGGTCTCTTTAAAATACATTTTTCATGTATGCCTGACTTTTTAAAAAAATTTATATAATTCTGTGAATCTGTTGATATGCAAATATCATCTAATGGTACCTGTTGATCTAATAAAAATTGAAAGCTGTGCATTATCAAAGGTTTTCCATTCCATTCAGCTATATTTTTATTTTTAATACCTTTACTTCCAGATCTTGCAGGAATCACATATAAAATTTTATTCATTTTAATTTCTCTTCATTATTAAAAATTCTTAGCCCCCTATTAAACTTACCATCTTGCTCAATGAAACCAAAAATTAGTTGTGGATTATCTGCATCATCGACAATATAATCTCCTGGAAAACCGATATAACCTCCACTTACTAGATATTTATTTTTATAAATTTTTCTTTTTGGAATAATCTCATTTTTATCTAAAAGTCTTCTAATATATTGAATCAAGGATTTTCCTATATCAACTCTACTAAATTTAACATCAGTATTTTTATTAAAGTAGGCAATCGCATCTTTACTTATCTCTTCATGACCCACAGAAAGTATTTGAGCTTTATTACTAATAAGTTTGCAGTTTGAAATATTAATTACTTCTTCAGAATTTGTAGCAGTAATAATAATATCTTTATTTATAAGGGAAGATTCAATTTCTCTATGCAAAATTGGTCTAGCTAAAGTAGATGAAGGTTTTAAAAGATCCATACAATTACATTTTTCAAATGTTTTCTTATAGTCTCTAGAATAAATCTCAATATTATTTCCACATTCTAAAAGTGAAAGTGCGATTTTAAACCCAATTTTTCCTAATCCAATTATAGAAATTGACCTTCTATACATGAAAGGATCATCCTTTATCAAAGTATTTACTACATGCTCTGAGGTTAAAGAATCAAATCTAATACCTAGGATTTTATTCTTATCTATTACTTCCTCTAATCTTCCTTCTAAATTTCCAGTAATAAGATTATCACTATTTCCTAGACCAACAATTCCTTTTTTTTCCAAATCCACTAAGAAAAAATCTATATATTTTTCAAATTCATTAGCTAAATTAATTATAAATTCTTGTTCAAGATTACAAAATCCTCCAATTAAAAAATCATCAAAAACTCTTGGAGGCAAGGAATAGAAATTTTCTTTAGAATTTGAATATAATTTTGAAGTCTGATGAAAACTTATTAAAGTTTTTAGTTGTTTTTCATTGGCTATTTCGATACATCTAAAAATATATTTTTTTAAATTATCACTTATCATAATTTAAAATCCTCTTTAAAAACAGGTTCCATTTTTCTTTTTGGAAGTAATAAAGATTTTCCAATTATTTCACTTATTACAAAAGTATCATCTCCGAGGCAAGGAGGCATTAAAACTAAATCTTGGAAATTTATTCTAGAACCAGCCTTAAAATCTTTCTTATAATAATAACCTTTTTTTTGTCTTCTATATTCTGTATTCTCAACTCCAATCAGTCCTGTTCTAATTTTATTAAAATTATTGAAATTATGAAGAACGGAAACTAAATCTTTAAGTTCGGATGAAACCAAAGAGTGAATATGATCAGGTCCACTTAAGTTTTTATCTAAAGTAATATGCTTTTCTATAATTGTTGCTCCATAAGATACCGCTAATATAGAAGTATACTTTTCTAATGAATGATCACTATATCCAACTTCATTTGAGAATTTCTTAAGAAAGGGAATTGTTCCAAGAGCAGCACTATTAATATCCATTGGATAAGAAGATACACAATGTAAAAGAGTTAAATTATCCCCAATTTTTGTTTTTAAGAAATTAGAACTTTTTTCAATATCTTCGATTGTACTCATACCCGTAGACATAATTATTTTAGAAAATAAATTTCTAGCCTCATCACAAACCTCAAAATTTGTAAGGTCCATACTACTAATTTTTAATAAGGAAGGATTAATTTTATAAGCATTTTTAACTGAATCCCTATCAAAAGCACTAAAAAATAAGTTTATCCCTGCCTTAATACTATATTGATACAAAGTATTCATATCTTCAAAAGACAGTTCGCATCTTTTAAAAATATCATATAAATTTTCACCCTCTCCATCTGCATCCTCTTTATAGAATGCATCCCTTGTAAACTTATTAGCTCTTATCTCAGAATTATATAACTGAAGCTTTACATAATCACAATTTGATTTGGCAGCCATATCAATTAATTTTTTTGCAAAATCAATATTCCCATTATGATTTAAACCTATTTCTGCTATAAATTTTACCTTTTTATTACTTTCAAATTTATTATTTATTCGAAAATTTGCTGAATTTATTGTATCCTTCAAATTTAATTCTTTATTTAATTTTGGGTGACTTTTGAGATCATTTGACAAATCTAAACTTTTTCTAAAACAAATTTGAACATCTCCATATTCAAACTCTGCTGAAGTACCTGATCTAATTAAATTACTTAAAGAATCTGCTTTAGCATGAATTTTAGAAACATTTCTCTCAAAACCCATTTCTCTTATAGGATAAACAAATTTCTCAATATTTATATCAATAACTTTAATAAAAGAATCATTAAGCCAAGATATTTTTCTTAGACTTTCAATAAAATTTTTATAAATAATTTGTTTGTCTATTTTTTTATTACTATCAAAAGGAATTTCATACATAAAAATATTCAAACCATTTACTGCAAGTGGAGATAGTTTTGAATAATTTGTTATGCGTGTAAAAATAATGTCTTCCCTATCGAAATAAATCCAACCATAATCATTAGGCAATCTATCAATTTCGTGCGAAGCAGATATAATAATAACACCTCTGTAATTGCAGCTAAAATCCAATCCAATTAAACTTCCCATCACTGCTGTAGGCAAGCAAGAAATTATTATTGTATTTGCATCAATATCAACATTACCTTGATTGGTAATAAGTGATTTAATTTCTGAATTTTTAATTTCAAATTTTTCAATAGATGTATTTAGTATTACTTTGCCTTTATTTTCTATAATTGATTTTTTTATATGATTATAAATATATCCTGAACCATATTTAGATGTAGCGACCCATTGATTTGTAAAAAATGGTTCTATTTTATCTCTAATCTCAATTCTTTTTGGTGCCCAATCAGCTCTCATTTTATCTGTATCTATACCCCATAATTTTTTTGGGTATTTTCTAAAATACTCTTTTTCAATAACTTCCCCAACTTTAGCTATCATATAGTCTCTATAATTTGAATATAGAAAGGGATTATCTATAGAATTATCTAAACTACATAATGTAATATTACTTTTTTTTAATCCCTCTTTAGAGATTGGATAATCATGAAATAAATTTAATTCTTCTCCTTTACAATTGGCAGAATATAATTCCTGTTCATTAAATATTTCATGAAAATTTTTTTCCCATATATTTTGCATCTCTTTATCATTTGTATGAAAAATATGGGGTCCACTATCTAAAAAAATACTTTTTTGATCAACTGATATTTCTCTACTACTTCCAAGACCTCCAACAATATTTTTTTTATCAAATAATATAACTTCCCAATTTTTTTTACTAAGAAACCAGGCTAAAGATATTCCTGAAGGTCCTGCACCAAGAACAATTGCCTTCATAAATTTTGAGCAAATTAATAACTTATTATACGTCAAATAATGTAAAAAATTAATTGGTTGGAAGTTATTACAAAAAAAATAAGTAGATATTTTAAAGCTACTTATCTTTTAATAATTTAAAAATGATTAGATTTCATATAAATACTTTTTAAATATTTAATTGGTGAGTATTATCATATAATAAAAATTGCTATTTCTGCATCAAGAATAATTTACTAAAAATTAAACCTAATGAAAAATAACTATAAAGGGATTATTTTAGCCGGAGGATCTGGAAGCAGGCTAGCTCCACTAACTAATTGCATAAGTAAACAGCTTATGCCACTTTATGACAAACCAATGATTTACTATCCATTGAGCACTCTTATGCTTGCTGGAATAAGAGAAATCTTGATAATTGTCTCAGAGGAAAATTTAAATTGTTTTAAAAAATTATTATGTGATGGAAGTCAGTGGGGTATCTCTATAGATTATGAAATACAAAAAAGACCTGAAGGAATAGCTCAAGCTCTTTTGATTGCTGATAAATTTTTAGATGGCAACCCCGCTAGTTTAATTTTAGGAGATAACTTATTTCATGGATCTACTTTAATAAACCAAATGAAGAAAGCTTTAAATAGAAAATTAGGTGCAACAGTTTTTGCTTATCCAGTTATTGATCCTGAAAGGTATGGGGTAATAGAGTTTGATAATAATGGTAATGCTTTAGCTATTCAAGAAAAACCTTCAAATCCAAAAAGCAGGTATGCTGTAACTGGACTATATTTCTTTGATTCAACAGTTGTTAATAAAGCAAAAACAATTAAACCTTCGGGAAGAGGTGAACTAGAAATAACATCTCTGAATAAAATCTATCTTAAAGAGGGTACTCTAAATGTTGAAACAATGGGTAGAGGTATGGCCTGGCTTGATACAGGTACACATGATACTCTACATGAAGCAGGTTCTTTTATAAGGACGATTGAACATCGCCAAGGATTAAAATTATGTTGCCCAGAGGAAATTGCCTGGAGAAGTGGCTGGATAGATAATAAACAACTTGAAAGATTAGCAGAACCCTTAATTCAAAGTGGATATGGCCAATACCTAAAAAATTTACTATATGAAAGTGATAGTGATCACAAGCTTTTAGATAAAAATGTAAAATCAGATATTGACTTGCAAATTTAGATGTACGAAGAATTTGAAAATAAATTTAAAAAAGTTATCGTTACCGGTGGCTATGGATTTATAGGAAGCTGCATTGTAAGAAATTTACTAATTAAAACTAAATGCAAAATTTGTAATATTGATAAAATAAATTATGCAAGTAATCTAAAAAGTATTAATAATTTAACTAATGACAAGAATTTAAATATTATAAATAGATATGAGTTTCATAAGATAGATATAAATAATAATCTAAAAATTAAAAATATTTTTGATGAATTTGAGCCAGACTTAGTATTGCATTTAGCTGCAGAAACCCATGTAGATAAATCAATTATCAACCCAAAAGTTTTTATCGATAATAATATTATTGCAACTTTTAATTTATTAGATACAGCGAAAAATTACTGGGAGCAATTAAGAAGTAACAAAAAGGAATTTTTATTTATTCACGTAAGCACTGATGAGGTTTTCGGTAGTTTAGATAAAGAGGGCTTTTTTAATGAAGACAGTCCCTATAAACCAAGTAGCCCTTACTCAGCCTCCAAAGCAGCAAGTGATCATTTGGTAAAAGCTTGGCATGCTACATATAATTTCCCTGCTATAGTAACTAATTGCAGTAATAATTATGGTCCTTGGCAATATCCAGATAAGTTAATTCCAGTAATAATAAATAGGGCATTAAATCAAAAATATATTCCAATATATGGCAAAGGAGAAAATATTAGAGATTGGTTATATGTTGAAGACCATGCAGAAGCAATATTGTTAACTGCTTTAAAAGGTAAATTAGGTAAAAATTATTGTATAGGAGGTAAAAATGAAAGAACGAATATAGAAATGGCTTTAAAAATATGTGAAATTTTAGATCGGTATTTTCCAGAAAGGAAACCGCATAAAAATCTAATTCAATTTACTCAAGATAGGCTAGGACATGACTTTAGGTATTCTATAGATAATAAATTAATTCAAGATCATATTGGTTGGTATCCCAAGTTTGATTTTGAAAGCAGTCTAAAAGAAACAATTGATTGGTTCATTAACAATCAAAATATTTAAATTGTGTTGAACTTAATATTTTGCCTTGATTAAAGGGATATAATCAAAAAAGTATTTAAATAGATGTGAAAATTCTAGTTACAGGATCGGCTGGTTTTATTGGGTTTTCGTTGGCCTTAAAATTATTAAAAAGAAATCTTGAAGTTATTGGGATTGATAATCATAATGACTATTATGATCCAAATTTGAAGAAATCTAGGGTTGAAATTTTAAAGAAATATCCAAAATATAAACATTTTATTTTAAATATTTCAGATAAAAAATCTATTGATAGTTTATTTAAAGAAAATACTCCTGAAATTGTAGTTAATCTGGCTGCTCAAGCAGGAGTTAGATATTCCATAGAAAATCCATTTGCTTACATTGAGAGCAATATTCAAGGTTTTATAAATATTCTAGAAGGATGTAGACACTTCGGTATTTTGAATTTAATTTATGCATCAAGCTCAAGCGTATATGGATCTAATACAAAAATGCCTTTTAATATCCACCAAAATGTTGACCATCCTCTAAGCCTTTATGCCGCGACAAAAAAAAGTAATGAGCTTATGGCTCATACTTATAGTCATTTATACAATTTACCAACTACTGGATTGAGATTTTTTACAGTTTATGGCCCTTGGGGGAGACCAGATATGGCATTATTTAAATTCACCAAAAATATTATCCTAGGCAAACCCATACAAGTTTTTAATTACGGAAAACATAAGAGAGATTTTACTTTTATAGATGATATTACAGAGGCTCTTATCAGAATAATTTATAAACCAGCTGAGAGAGATCCTAATTGGGATAGTTACAATCCAGATCCTGGTTCAAGTAATGCTCCCTGGAGAATTTATAATATCGGAAATAATAAGCCTATTAATTTAATGGATTATATTAAAGCAATTGAAGAAAGTTTAAATAAAAAAGCAATTATTAATTTAATGCCTCTACAGCCTGGAGATGTTGAAATGACTTATGCTGATGTTGAAGATTTGATCAAAGATTTCGATTATAAACCAACGACTGATATAAAAGTTGGAATTGAAAAATTTGTATCTTGGTATAAAGAATTTTATAAAATTTCATTCTAATAATGGATTTAAGAAATATTAAAATATGCATTATTGGTCTTGGTTATGTGGGTTTACCTTTAGCTCTTGAGTTTGGAAAGAAAAGAGAAACTTTGGGATTCGATATTAATCAACAAAGAATAAAAGAACTACAGCAAGGATTAGATAAAACTCATGAAAAAACAAATTCTGAGATCTTAGGATCAAAATTTCTAAAATTTTCTTATTTAGAACACGATCTCAAAAAATATAATTGTTATATTATTTCAGTTCCTACACCAATTGATGAGTTAAAACTACCAAATTTAAATCCTCTAAAAGATGCATCTAAAAAAGTTTCAAAGTATTTAAAGAAGAATGATTTAGTAGTTTACGAATCTACCGTATATCCTGGATGTACTGAAGAAATTTGCGTTCCTATTTTAGAAGAAGGATCAAAACTTAAATATAATAAAGACTTTTTTTGTGGCTACAGTCCAGAAAGAATTAATCCTGGAGATAAAGAACATAAGATAACAGATATACAAAAAGTTACATCTGGATCAGATGTTAATAGTGCAAATATTATTGATGAAATATATAAACAAATTATTCCTGCTGGAACGCACAAAGCCAAAAGTATTAAAATTGCGGAAGCTGCAAAAATAATTGAGAATACTCAAAGAGATTTAAATATTGCACTTATAAATGAATTATCAATGCTTTTTAAAGATTTAGAAATTGATACCGAAGAAGTATTAAAAGCTGCAGAAACTAAGTGGAATTTCAATTCATATAGACCTGGATTAGTAGGCGGACATTGCATAAGTGTTGATCCTTATTACCTAACCTATAAAGCAAAGCAAATAAATTTTAAGCCCGAAATAATTCTTGCTGGAAGAAAAATTAATGATAATATGCCAAATCATATTTGCAAAACACTAATTAATTATATGAATATTAAAAAAATGAATTCCAAAAAAGCAAATATTTTAATCATGGGGTTATCTTTTAAAGAAAATTGTAGTGATCTTAGAAATACTCAAGTGATAAATCTTTATAAAATTCTTAGTAAAGAATCATCTATAGTCGATATATATGATCCGATGATTAGAGAAGAAGATGCCTTTAAAGCATATAAAATTAAACTAATTAATAATCCAAAGTTTAACTTCTATGATGCAATTATTGTTGCGGTTGCGCATAATATTTTCAAGGAATTAGGTTTGAAGAATATAAAAAAATACTGCAAATCAACTTCAATAATATATGATTTAAAATATTTATTAGATAAAGAAGATTCTGATTTAAGATTATAAAATGGAAAGAAAATTAATCATAATTGGGAAAAGATCAAACTTATCAAAGCGTTTAAATAAATATATTAAAAATAGTCTATTGATTCCTACAAAAGATATTGATCAATTAGAACTTACAGTAAAAAATTTTAAAAAAATCGACTTTATTTATAATTCTTCTTTTAAATCAAGTCTTCTTAATAAAAACGATGCAAGTCCTATCGATTATTCAAATTATTCTTTTCATTACCTTTCCAAATTTGTGAATATTTGTAATAGGTATTTTAATCATATCAATTCAGTAATTTATTCTAGTTCATGCGCACTATATGGAGATAATGAATATGCCAAAGAAAATGATGAAATTAAGATTACAAATCTTTATGCAGGTCTGAAAATATCTTCAGAGTATTTTCTGGAAAAATATTTAAGTGATAAAAATATAAATTTAATCTTTGCAAGAATATTTAATATGTATGGCGGAGAAGACGATTTTTCAATAATTTCTAAAATATCTAAAGCTATCCAAAATGAAGAGCCATTGATATTGTTAAATGATGGAAATAATATAAGAGATTTTATACACGTAGATGATGTAGCTAAAATTTATAAAATTATTCTTGATAAAAACTTTTCAGGAAAAATAAATATTTGTAGTGGCAAAGGGACAAAAATTAAAAGTTTAATAAATAATGCTGAAATCTTTTATCATAAGAAATTGAAAATAGTTAATAAAATTAAAAAAGAAATACAAATCTGCGTGGGTAGTAATGAATTGATTATTAATGAATTAGAATTCAATAAATTTAGAAATATTAGAAATTGTTACCTTAACGAATTTTAAGTTGGTTTTAAAATGAGAATATTATTAGTTATTGATACATTGGGATCTGGCGGAGCTCAAAGGTTATTAGCGAATTTAGCAAATGGATTATCTGATTCATATAACACAACAATTTTAGTTTATAATTCAAGCGGTGAATCTTTCCATGTTTTTAATTCTAAAGTCAACATTATTGAGATAAAAAAAAGTCCAGGTAAAGGAATAAAGATAGATATTATTTTTAAGATTTGGAGAGAAATGAGAAAAAGAGATATTATTATTAGCTATATGCCCTCTAGTAATATATATTGTGTACTTAGTAGATTATTTTTTAATTTGAATAAAAAATTAATATGTAATGAAGTAAGCATTAATAATGCTCTTGAAAGCAAATCAAAGAGAATAATCACAAATATTGCTTATATATTTGCATCTTATATTGTATGTAACACTTACAAACAAAAAATTTATTTACAAAAATATTTATTTTTAAAAAATAAAGTTATTACAATTTTAAATGGTTGTGATGATATACCTTTTAAACAAAGATTTAAAATCAAACCTAAAGAAAGAAAATACATAATTATTGGTAGGGTAGCTTTCCCTAAAAATGGATTAAGACTTTTAAATGCATTGAAATTATTTCATGATAAACATAGTTTTCTTCCAAAAATTGAATGGGCAGGAAGAATAGATAATTCAAGATATGAAAATAACAAAATATACAGAGAAATGCTTATCTTTTTAAAAGAAAATCCTTCAATAAATGATAATTTTAAATTTGTAGGAGAAATTAAAAATATTATAAATTTTTATAATAGAGCAGATGGATTAATATCTGGAAGCATCTATGAAGGATTGCCTTATGTTATTTGTGAAGCAATGTTTAATGGTTGTCCCATATTGGCAAGTGACATAGCTGATAATTCAAAAATTCTAGGTAAACATGAAGAAAAAGGAATATTATGCGACCCATTATCAGTAAAAAGTATATTTGAAGGATTAGAAAAATTAGTATTTCTTCCTGAGAAAAAAATAAAAAAAATGACATTTAATGCCAGAAAATTTGCAGAAAATAATTTGACTAATAAGAAGATGATAGATCAATATAAAAATCTCATTTCACTATAGTTTAAATTTTGCATTAAATGAAAAACAAATTATCAAAAAAAGTAAAAATTATAATTGTAGGCTCTTTCCCAAATAAAAAGAAGAATATCTATGGAGGTCAATTAACAGCATGCAGAGCTCTTATAAGTTCAAAACTCAAAAATCAATTCAAAATAATTCCTTTTAATACTTCATATTTCTCTAATCCTCCTCCTAACTTATTTATTAGAGCTATGTTTGCCGGAATAAGGATAATAAAATATATCTATAGAATTCTTAAAAATAAGCCCAAAATAATAATTATCTTTGTTGCTGATAAATTCAGTGCTATTGAAAAGGGATTAATGATTTTAATTGGAAAATTATTAAATAAATCAGTTATGATTTTTCCAAGGGCAGGAGCACTAATAAACCAATATTCAAAGAATATTATTTTTAAAAAATATATAGATTTTACTTTTTCAAAATCAGATGTATTTTTATGTCAAGGAAATACATTTCAGCAATTCGCGATAAGAGAATTAAAATTTTCAAGAAAAAATGCACCAATAATTCCAAACTGGACAGCAAATGACAAATATTTATCAATAGGTTTATCAAGGAATTATCTTCATAACAATTCAATTAATAAAATCTTATTTATAGGATGGTTAGAGGATTTTAAAGGCGTTAAAGAGCTTCTAAAAGCAGCTCTAATTCTAAAAAGAAATAATTATAAATTCCATCTATTTTTTGCAGGCGACGGCAGTTGTAAAAATTTTGCAGAAAATTTTATCATAAAAAATGATATGAATCAAGAAGTTTCTCTTTTGGGTTGGGCCAATGAAAAAGCTAAATTAGAATTACTCAAGAAATCAAATATATTTTTATTGCCTTCATGGAATGAAGGTTTTCCAAACTCATTGATAGAAGCAATGAGTTCAGGACTTGCTAGTGTTGTTTCATCAGTAGGTAATATACCAGATTTCATTGAGAATGATAAAAATTGCATGTTAATAAGACCCAAAAATGTAGATGATATTGTGTGTGCGATAAAAAAGTTACTTGATGATCCAAAATATCTTCAAAAAATTGCCCAAAATGGATATTTTTATGCAAAGTCAAATTTTACGGCAGATAATGGATTAAAGTTACTAATAGAAGAAATTAAAAAACTTTCCTAATTGACTTACATCTTTATTTTATGAATTTAAATCAACAAGGTATTTTTAAAGATAAAGTACTCCTAATTACTGGAGGAACAGGATCCTTTGGTAATGCTGTAGTTCAAAATTTTATTCATTCAGGATTGAGTGAGATAAGAATTTACAGTAGAGATGAAAAAAAACAAGATGATATGAGAAGAAAATTTAATAATGATAAATTAAGTTTTTGGATTGGAGATATCAGAGATAAATCGCAATTAAATAATGCATTAAAAGGAGTAAATTTTGTATTTCATGCCGCCGCATTAAAACAAGTCCCTTCTTGTGAGTTTCATCCAATAGAAGCAGTAAAAACCAATATTATTGGAACTGAAAATTTATTAGACTGTTGCATATCTAATAATATTGAAAAAGTAATTTGTTTAAGTACTGATAAAGCAGTATATCCAATAAATACTATGGGTCTTACTAAAGCTGTAATGGAAAAGATTTGTATTTCAAAGTCCCGACAAGGTAATAATACTATTATCGCAACTACAAGATTTGGAAATGTAATGGCTTCCAGAGGATCGGTAATTCCATTATTTTGCAAACAAATATCAGAGGGTTCATCTTTAACTGTTACCAACCCAAAGATGACAAGATTTATGATGTATTTAGATGAAGCGGTAGAACTAGTATTTTACGCTTTTGAGAATGCCAAGCCTGGTGATCTTTTCGTACAAAAATCGCCTGCATCAACCATTGATAACTTAGCCAAAGCAATGCTGGATATATTTAATCTAAGTACAAAAAATATAGAAATTATAGGCACTAGAAATGGAGAAAAACTTTTTGAAGTATTAATTAGTAGAGAAGAAATGCACTACGCTTTAGATAGCGGTAATTATTATAAAATATCTCCTAATTTTGATAGAAAAAAATATATAGATTACATTGATAGAGGTAATTCAGAATTATCAAGAAATATAGAGTATACATCTGATAATACTAAACAATTATCTATATCAGAAGTTAAAGATTTACTAATCAATTTACCTATTATAAAATCTCTAATTAAGGGGAAATTAAATGAGGTGTAATTTAAATTTATGAATATTCTTATCACTGGATCTAAAGGATTTATTGGCAAAAATTTAGTTACCTTTATTAAAGAAAATCATAAATATAATATTATTGAATTTATTAAAGGAGAAAGTGATGAGTCACTTAATGAAAAATTAATTAAATCAGATTTTATTATTCATCTTGCAGGAGTTAATCGTCCAAAAGAAAAATTAATGTTTAAAAAAACTAATATCTATCTCACAAAATATATTTGTGAATTTTTAAAAAATAAATCTATAAAATCTCCAATTATTTTCGCTTCCTCAAGACAAGCCATCTTGGATAATAATTATGGTATTAGCAAATATAAAGCCGAAGAGATTCTTAAAGAATTAAATCAAAGTAATGGCAATCCTATCTACATTTATAGGTTGCCAGGAGTTTTTGGTAAATGGTGCAAACCAAATTATAATTCAGTAGTTTCTACATTTTGCTTTAATAAAGTAAATGGGAAGAAATTAAAAATAACAGATCCTAATAAAAAGATCTCACTTATATATATTGATGATGTTTTAGAGACGTTTTGTAATAATTTAATGACTACAAATAATGGCGTTTTTTACCCTACTGTAAAACCTGAATATGAATTATCAATAGAGGAAATTGCTAAAAAAATAGAGAACTTTTATAACAATAGAGAAAATCTATTAATAGATAAAGTTGGTAATGGCTTAACTAGAAAACTTTACTCCACATTCATAAGTTTTTTAAATGAGAATCAATTTTCATATCCACTATTACAAAACATTGATAATAGAGGAAAATTTGTAGAGATTTTAAAAACACATGATTCAGGTCAATTTTCTTTTTTTACAGCGCATCCTGGTATTACAAGAGGAGGACATTATCACAATACTAAAACTGAAAAATTTTTAGTGGTACATGGAATCGCAAAATTTAAATTTAAGAATCTATTTACAGAAAAGAAAAAAGAAATAATTGTTGATGCAAAGAATCCTATTGTTGTAGATACCATACCAGGATGGGTTCACAACATTACAAATATTGGAGATGAGGAGTTAAAAGTATTATTGTGGTCTAATGAAATATTTGATAAAGAAAAGCCAGATACATATCAAAGCGAGGTTTAAATGAGAAAATTAAAAGTTATGACAATTTTAGGTACAAGACCTGAAATCATAAGACTCTCAAGAGTTATTGCAAAATTGGAAAAATTCACTGACCATAAGTTAGTGCATACTGGACAAAATTATGACTATGAACTTAATGAAATATTTTTTCGAGATCTAGAAATCAGGAAACCAGATTACTTTCTTAACTCTGCAAAAGAAACCAGTGCAAGCACAATTGGCAATATAATAATTAATACAGATAGAGTTATGAAGATTGAGAATCCTGATGCATTATTAATTTTAGGAGATACAAATAGCTGCTTATCGATATTATCTGCAAAAAGAAGAAAAATTCCAACATTTCATATGGAAGCAGGAAATAGATGTTTTGATGCAAGAGTGCCAGAAGAAATAAACAGAAAAGTTGTAGATCATGTAGCTGATATAAATATTACCTATAGTTCCATTGCTAGAGAATATCTTATAAGAGAAGGATTAAATCCAGAATTAGTTATAAAATCTGGTAGTCCTATGCAAGAGGTTTTAAATTACTATCATAAAAAAATAGATGAATCAGATATTATTAAAAAATTAAATTTAGATAAATTTAATTACTTTTTAGTAAGTTTGCATAGGGAGGAAAATATAGAAAATGATGAAAATTTTAATAAAATTAAAAATATTCTTAATTCCTTAAGTGAAGAATTTCAGATACCAATTATCTTCTCTACACATCCAAGAACAAGAAAAAAATTAAATAGCAAAAAATATTCTCCATTAATAAGATTTTTAAATCCTCTAAGTTTTTCTGACTATAATAATCTACAAATAAATTCCAAATTAGTTCTTTCAGATAGTGGTACGATTAGTGAAGAATCATCTATTTTAAATTTTCCTGCAATCAATATTAGAGAAGTGCATGAACGACCTGAAGCAATGGAGGAGGCATCTGTAATACTTTCTGGATTATCAGTTGAGAGAGTATTTCAAGCAATCAATATTATTGAATCTCAAGCCAGGGGAGGGGAAAGATTACTAAAAAAAGTGAAAGATTATGATGTTGATAATGTTTCTGATAAAATGATAAGAATAATCTTAAGTTATACTGATTATGTTAATAATTTTATATGGAAAAAATAATTAACATTGAAAATTCTTATAGTTAGTCAATATTATTGGCCAGAAAATTTTCGTATAAATGAAATTTCTAGCGAATTAAAGAAAGAAGGAAATGATGTTGTAATTTTAACTGGTTATCCAAATTATCCAGAAGGAAAAATTAATGAGGATTTTCTTAAAAATCCACTTAAGTATAGTAACTATAAAGGGATAAAAATAATTAGGGTTCCGATTATCCCAAGAGGAAAAAAAAATTTACAACTAATATTTAATTACTTTAGTTTTGTAGTAAGTGCAATTTTCATAGGTATTTTTAAGCTTCGTAAATATAGTTTTGATATGATTTTTGTATTTCAAACATCTCCGGTTTTTGTAGGTATTCCTTCATCATTAATTGCATTTATAAAAAAATGTCCTCAAGTATTTTATGTTTTAGATCTATGGCCAGAAACACTTACAGCTTTAGGAATTATTAAAAGCAAATGGCAATTACTAATTATAAGGAATATTGTTAAACTAATTTATTCAAGATGTGATTTAATATTAGTCCAATCAAAAAAATTCGTAAAAGAAATTAAGAAATATAGTAAAAATAAGGTATTATATTTTCCAGCCTGGGTAGAATCAGAATTTATAAATTCACCTAAAGGTTTAGCGAAAGAAATTACCTGTAGAGAAAATATCTTCACTATTATGTTTGCAGGAAATATTGGCAAAGCACAAGATTTTGAATCATTATTAAAAGCTGCAGAATACTTAGTCAATAATTATTTTATTAAATTTAGAATAATAATAATTGGCGAAGGTAGTGAGAAAGAATGGTTAATAAAAGAAGTTAAGGAAAAAAAATTAAATAATTTTTTTAAAATTTTAGGAAGATATCCTCTTAACAGAATGCCTTCATTTTTTTCTCATGCTGATGTTCTTTTAGTCTCGTTAAGTAATAAGGATGTTTTTAATATGACTATTCCAGGAAAAATTCAAACTTATTTAGCAAGTGGCAAGCCTATAATAGGAATGTTGAATGGAGAAGGTGCAAATATTATTAGAGAATCTAAAGCAGGTTATACTTGTAACTCAGGAGATTATAAAGAACTGGCAAAACTTATTATAAAAATGAGTAAACTCAATCCCCAAAGTAAATCTTTACTAGGGAAAAATGGCTTAGATTATTGCGAAAAAGAATTCAATAAGAAATTACTTATAAATAAACTTAAAGTTTTAATGGATAATTTAAAGTAAATAATATAGAACCTTACTATATTATAATTGCCGATATTTAATATTTGAATTATAATTTAAATTGCTTTAAGGAATAATTGAAGTGAAAAGATTATTTGATATTTTTTTTTCTATTATCGCTATTATTCTTTTAATTATACCTTTACTAACAATTTATTTATTCATTTTAATTACATCATACTTTCCTGCAATCTATTGGAGCGAAAGGGTTGGAAGACATAAAAAGATATTTAAAATGCCAAAGTTTAGGAGTATGAGAAAAATAACACCTCTTCTTCCAAAAGAAAAATTAACTACACCATATAAATGGTTAACACCATTAGGACCTTTTTTGAGAAAAACAAGCATAGATGAATTACCTCAACTTTGGTGCGTTCTTAAAGGAGAAATGAGTATTGTTGGTCCAAGACCAGCTCTTCATAATCAATTTGATCTAATAGAGCTTAGAGATAAATATGGTGTAAATAAAATTAAACCTGGAATTACTGGATGGGCGCAAATCAATGGCAGAGATAGGCTTTCTTTGGAGGATAAAGTTCGATTTGATTCTTACTATACAGATAATTATTCTTTTAAACTTGATTTAAAAATAATCTTTATCACAATTATAAAAGTTTTAACCTTTGATGGTTTTAAACAATAAATTTAAACTTTTTATTTAAAGGGAATTAAAAAAATAAAAATAATTATTTATTTAAAAAAATTTCTATTAATTTATATACTCCATTAAATTCAGAACTATTAAACTCTTTTGTAAGATAATTTTTAAAAATATTTTGAGAAGAAGGATTTTGACAGCCAGGAATACCAAATTCATCCATTTGATATTTCAAAAAATTTAATATACTCTTTTTAGTCTTAACCTCTGAACTTATAATTTGATCAAATGTTAAATTTTCATTCCATGAAAAAACATTTGGACATCCATTAAACCATGAATCTCCAAAAATAAGTGCTTTCTTTCCCATAATTGCAGCCTCTCTAGCAGCAGTTCCTGTAATAGTAGCAACAAAAAGAGAATTCATTGTCAATGAATATGTATCTGAATTAATATCAACTAAAGAGACATTATCGATTTCTTTTATGAGTTCATAAAATAGTGGACTACGCCCTTTGATTCCTATTTTTATTCTTTTTATTTGAGTTGGATGCTCTTTAACGTAAATCATTACATCATTAGGGAGCATAGCTCTCAAATGTATTAAGGCAAGAAATTGGTCATGAAAATAACCTCCATCAGGATTTGTAGTTCTTTCAGGCTCAAAATGTAATGCAAAATAGACAAATTTTATTTTTAAATTTGCTTCTAAAGAATTCTTTTGACAATATTTTAGTAAATATTTCTTTCTTGTTTTAATAATTGAATTTAATTGAAAAACATTTATTTTATATGGATTGATTTTATAATAAGATTTCTTTATTGATTGTCTTAATTGGAAAAAGAATAACTTAGCTTGATAGATTTTATCTTTTATAAAAAATGAATAATTATGCTTAAATTTATCTATTTGCCAAATTTTTTTAATATATTCTGGTACATAATTATCATTTATCTTCCTATTTGATAGTTTATTCACATGATTATTAATATCAAATAAAAACTGATCCTTTATTTGACTTGGGAAATTAAATCTAATTTTATATCTTTCGCCAGTCTTAACATTCTGAAGAAACATCATTGGTAGAATAGATCCCCAATCGTTAAATTTTGCAATTTTCATTCCTAAATAATCACAAATCTCATAAACTAAATATTGAGCATGAGAGTGAGCGAACTCACTCATTATTAAATATTCTGGATTTTGTTCACTTATCTCCTTAAGTATCCATATAGCAAGTTTATTAAATACAACCTCTCTATCAAGTCTATTAAAAAGACCATATAAATCTATTCTATCCATCATTTTTAAACATCTATCTTTAGCTCTTAAATAATTTGGAGATTTAAAAAATCCTATACTTTGAGAGCTATATTTATTCATATTTAGATTTGATTGATAGTGAACTAAATCTTGACTTCTATAGATTGATTTACCAAATATTTCTTTAGCTTTATCAAAATGGATATCATCACCTAGCCAGAAAACTGGCTCAGCTATATTATTTTTATATAGTTCAATAGCAACATCAAGCCAAACATTATTACCAGTCATCATAAAACAATATTTTTTCATAAATCTAATCAAATACTTCTATATAATTACATATTTCATTAAATACACCTAACAAATTTAATATAATATTTAAATAAAAAGACTTCTACAAACAAATAAATAAATTTATTTACTTTTTATAAAGATCAATAAATTTATAATCGGATTCAAACAAATCCGCATATCTAATCAATGAGGATTTATCACCATAAAGAAATTTCTTTTCGAATAACATTTCAATTTCTAAAATAATTTTATTACTACAGAATATAATATTTTTTTTGGTTTCTTTTAAAATTACTTCTTTTAAAAATTGTAATTTTATTTCATCAAATTCAAATCCAGGATGAAGTTTTATACATGGAGCATTATTGGGAATGGCCTTGGATAAAATAATTAAGCTACTAATCAATTCATTTTCTTTTAACCTCCTTGGAGCTGGACCAAGACCTATATGTTTAATTCCCAATAGTAGAGGTTTATAATCTTCTTTTAATAGATTTAGCTCTTCAAATATTATTTTTTTTTCATTCTTAATATGAGGAAAAGCATTTTTATCAATTGACACAAAATTAATTGCATCTTTTTGATGAAATGCATCTAATTTTTCTACATATTTTTTTCCCCTATTAACTAGAAAAATAGATTTTAAATAATCTTCTTTATTCTCTATAAATTTTAATTTTCGATGAGATAATTGACCCTCTTCAAAATAAAAATGTCCTAGACAATTTGGATTATTTAAAAGTAAAAAAAATTCATAATGTACCCATGAGCTATATACATAAAATTCTTTGGATTTCTTTTTAATAAACTTTTCATATTTTCTAGAATATCTGTTATAGCCAAATTTCAAACAAATCTTATCAAAAATCGTTTTTTTAAAATGAGTAGAATTGTATTTTAGTAAACTTGAGGGGTAATTTCTTAAATTAAGTATTATTATATTTCCCTCTGGAATATTAAAAAGTCTTATCCATAAAAAAACTATAATTTCAACGATAGGATTAATTATGAAAAAAACGTGATAAATATCCCTATTAAATAGCTTTTTTAACTTATTTATTTGTATATTATTCATATTTAATTAATAAATTTTTATATCAATAAATTTTGAGCCAAAAAGGGGAGCATAAGTTTTTAAAGAAGTAATTGGTCCATATAAAACTTTTTCTTCAAAAAGCATTTCAGCCTCGATAATAATAGAGTTGTCGCATATAGTAAGTTTTTTAGAATTATTCTTATCAAAAATTCGCATAAATTTATCGAGATAATCTTGATTTGAGAAATATGCTGGATGCAGTTTTATAGCACTATTTTCTGGTAAAAAATTAATAAAATTTTTTATACTAGTTTCCCATTGTAAATATTTGAATCTCCTTGGAGAGCACATTATCCCAATATTTTTCTTCCCAAGTATTTTGGGTATATAGTATTTCTTTATTGAAGAAAAATCCTTAAGAATATATTTTTTTTCTTTATTAATTAAAGGGAAAGCCTTATTACTTATTCTGAAAAAAGAAAAAGCATTATTATTAAAAATTTCATTAAAATAAGGAATATTTGCCTCTCTTGGCATATTTTTAACATTATTATTCCATCTTCTTAAACGCTTCCACTGAGAAACTCTATTTCTCTTAAATGCGTAAGCTTTAAATTCATGAAAAGATAATTGCCCCTCCTCTATATATGCATTACCAATACATTTTTTAGAATTAAGTAATTCTATAGCCTCTCTATTATCCCAATCACTATACAAGATAAATTTATTTGACAAACTTTCAACTTTTTCCCTTAATTTATATCCTGCCAAACTAAAAAGAAAAAATTTTTTAATTATTTTATCGAATATACAATAATTTGGTATTATTGAATTATTGCTAATGAAGTTCGTACTGGTATTTCTAAAAGGTACAGCAATAATATTTTCCTTTGCGATAGAGAATTCTTCTATAACTAACCTTGAGATATAAACAACAATTGGACTAGACAATAAGAAAACATGTATACAATCCTTTTCATGGATTATATCTTTATATTCTTTTATATTCTTAATCATAAAATATCTAATCGGGGTGGGTTAAAGGATCAAAAAATAATTAATTTTTTAGTTGATTTATTAATAAATTAGTAAAAATAGCTATAATTTACAGCTAAAATTTAGTAATGTTACTCTACATTAATGAGAATATCTTTAAAAAATCAATTTTTAAAAATTTTTAAAAACTCATTTTTACTTAATAAAATTAAAGAATTAAGTAGAGGTAATTCAAAATACATTATCAGATTAGATGATGCATGTGAAACAATGAATTTAAATAAATGGAAAAAATTAGAATATATTCTTGATGAATTAAATATCAAACCTATTATCGCTGTTATACCGAGAAATGAAGATCATACACTTTTTATAGATAAAAAAAATAAAAATTTCTGGAGTTTAGTTAAATCATGGCAAAAAAAAGGATGGCATATAGCTTTACATGGATATGAACATAAATATCATGAAATCAATTCAAATAAACAATATCTACCACTATATAATCGCAGCGAATTTGCAGGTCTAAATAAAAAATTACAAAAAGAAAAAATTCTACATGGTATTGATATATTTAAAAATAATAATATTTCTACAAAAATTTGGGTAGCTCCCAGTCATAGTTTTGATGAAACAACTATTAATGTGATAAGAGAAAGCACGAATATAAATATCATCAGTGATGGAATAGCTTTCTATCCAGTTAAAAAAAATGGATTATTATTTTTGCCTCAACAAATATGGAAACCTTTCAAATTTCCAATTGGAATTTGGACCTTATGTTTACATCCAAATAATATGTCTTATTTAGATATAAAAAAATTAGAAATAAGTCTTAAAAATGATTTTTATAAAAATAAATTTATTAATTTAAATTCAATTAACAAATACATTAGTAATTATAATTTTTTATCATTTTTATTTGATAAAATTTTTAGGATAAAAATTATTATAAAAGATTTTTTAAGAAGAACTTAGATTATATTTTATATATTAGAGTAGATATGGATTTTAGTAGAAATAACTGAATCAATTTCTTTTTCAAGAAAAAGTTCATATTTTGAGAAAATATGGTTATAAATAGGATTAAAATAAATTACATAGTATTTTTCACCATCTATAATTTTATTAGATAAATTTTCAAGTAATAAAGTTAATTTATCTAATTTAAGGTTTAAATCATTAATAATGATATATTTATAATTTTCAAAATTTATATTTTTATATATATTTTCATTATTAATAACTAATTCAGCATTTAAATTTTTATATTTTTGAAAAGTACTTGAAAAATAATTAAATTTATGATGATTATTTTCAATTATTTTTAAATGATTCAACTTAAATCTTTTAAAAAATAATAAAGCCATTCCATTCTCAATCCCAAAAATTATAATTTTATCTTGTTTTCTTAATTTTAAATTTTTAAAAGCATCGACAAGATTATAAAACTCTCTGTAGCAGGAGTTAAAATATTTTAAAAATTTTGATTTTTTTTTATCTTCTTTATAATTATATTTATTGTTAAATATAATTTCATCAAGAATAATTCTAATGAAAAATATTAATCTATTAATTGTATTTAAATTAAAATAATTAAAAATAAATAGTATTATCTTACCCTTTAACGTTTTAGCAATAGTAAATTCATATGATTTCTCTATTTTATCAGTAAAACCAAGCTTAAAAATTGTGACCCCTCTGGTACTTGAATCTTGATTATAAACACCTCCTAAATCAAAGATCTTAAAGTTATTTTCTTTTGCATAAAATATGTCTGAATAATGAAGATATTTATTAGCTATACTTGATATGTTTTTTACAACTTGATTATTAAGATCATCTAAAATATAAGAATGTCTCTGCCTTAATCTCGTTTCATCATAAAAATATAAATGTCCGCATATTATTTTAGAATTGTAAATTGCATATGATATTAATATATTCTTTTTGAAAACTGTAAGATCTCTTTTAATTACAGGGGCATAACCTTTCTTCAAAGAAATAGAATCATATCTTTCTATATAAGAATCTAATTCAATTTGAGAAGGTTGGTTAATATATTTAACTTTAATATTATGTTTTTTAATGGCTTGATTTATCCTATGGATATAATTTTTTCTGATATTTTGCTTTATAGACTCTACTGACATATTAAGGTCAATAATTGGCGTATAAAAAGGAGTACAAGTAAATTGATTATCATTAGTATATTGTTTATATATATTTATATCGGCATCATTAGGAATAATTTTATCAGAAAAATAAATCTTACAAATATTTATAAAATATTTTGAATAGTTATGCAAAAGCATTATCAAAAAATATTAATCATCTTTATTTTATTAAAATTTTGATAAGGTTGTTATTAATTAATTATTCCATGGAGAAATTAGTTTACCAAAAAAGAAATTTTTCTAATTTATTAGAAAACAACAAATATTTTTGTATAAAGTTTAATGATATTTCTGAAATATTAATTACATAAACTGTATAAATGTTCTACCATAAAAAATAATTTTTAATATTTTTGATAATTCATTAAATTATGAACTTTAAAAAAACTTTTAAAAAATCATTAATCATAATAGGTTCTTCTATAGTATTATTATCCTCCTCAATTAGTCTATATGAAAACCTTAGCGAGAAAAAAGGCAAAATAAAAATTTTGCTCTCTAATTCTATTGAAAAAATAGTAAAAATTACAAACGATACCTCTAATAATGAAAATTCAAAAATAGTTACAAAAATATTAAACCCAGATCAGTACTGGGCTAAGGAGCTTAAAAAAGGTGGATATATTCTTTATATGAGACATGCTAAGAGAGATAAATGGGAAGATGTAGCTATGTATGATTCTGCAGAAGCAAAATTATTCAAATCCAACAATTCAGCAAAATCATATGGAGAAAATACATATTATGCTGATGGTGTTTGTCTTAATAGTAAAGGAAAAATACAATCAAGAATGATAAAAGAAAAAATTATTGAATCTGAAATTCCAATTGGTTATGTAATATCAAGTCCTAGTTGTAGAGCAAGGCAAACAGCTATTTTAGCTTTTGGGAAACATGATGAATTAAATGAAGTATTCTTTCATAAAAATATTTTTAATGAAATTTATAATAATTGGCAAGCTAATTTAAAAGAAGCATTTTTAAATGCCCCATTGATAAAAGGTAAAAATACTATTATTACTGCTCATGGCTCAACAGTAGGTAAAAACCTTTTTAAGAATTCTAATAATATAAAGAAGTTAAGATTAAAGCAGGGAGGTTTTTTTATTATTTCTAAAAATAAAGGAGAACTAATATTAGAACACCAATTCACAAAATTTGAGAATTTTTCAAAAGTCTTTTCTATACGTTAAAGCCATTGATAAAGCTCTTCCCCTATAAGCTTTGAATCAGGTTTAACGCATTCACCAACACCAAGTAATCCATTAGAATATTGCTCATATATTTTCATCATATATCTTACTAGAGAAACTGACTCTACAGGATTATTTCCAATAGCGACCTCTGCCGCTAATACTATACCTTTTGCTCCCATCGATAAAAGACTATATAGATCAGAAATTTCCGCTCTGGAAGGCACTTTAGCCTCCATCATACTATCTAAAATATTTGTCGCTACATAGATATCCTTATTATATTTTTTTGAAATCTTTAGAATTTTTTCGACAGCTATGGGGATTAGAGGAATAGAAATTTCTCTACTTAAATCCCCTCTATCTATAAGAACTGCATCTGAGTAGAACAAAATATCCTCTATATTATTTAAAGATTTTGATGTTTCCACCTTAGAAATTAATTTTGCATCAGGGGGTAGAACTTTTCTTATTAACCTAATATCTTCAGAGGATGAAACAAAAGAACAAAAATAATTCTTACAACCATTTTTATAAGCATAATCTATTGCAAATTTATCAAATTCGGTAAGCACATCCAAATCTAATTTCTTATTTTTTATATCTACGGCTCTATTATTAAGAACATTTCCTATAGCAATAATATTACCAGAAAAAGTATTTTTATCTATTTTTTCTGATATTTCAATTGCGAGTCCATTGAAATCTACTTTCAATACATCTTTTATCTCAATTTGAGAAACCACTTCAGGATGATCTAACCATATATAAGACATATCTTTATATTTATTTTGACCGTCTTCAAAAGAAATTATTATTTTTTCATTCATTTTAAGTTTTTTCTTGAAAAGAGTATTTTTAACCCTTAATTGAGGACCTTGAGTATCAATAGAAGGCGTAATGCCCAATTCATGAAATATTTTTAAATAATTTTTAAGGTTTTCATTATCAGAATGAGAGAGATTAATTCTAAAAACATCAGCTCCCGCCTTTAATAAACCCTCTAATATATTTTTATTTATAGAGGAGGGCCCAACAGTTACAATAATTTCCTTTTTTAACATATTGACTCTTCTAAAAAAATTATTATTTTAGGTATTATTTTACTATAGATTTTGATTGTTAAATGGTAAAACTTTATGAAAATTTTCTAATACAAATTCTGGTATTTCATTTTCTAAAATGCTAAATTCGCCCTTTTCATGTAATAATTTCCAGACACCCTTGCGAAGAGAATTGTTATAAAATAATTTTTTCTTTTTATTTTTATGATTTATAAGATCCTTTGGCATATTTTCATAAGATTTAAATTTATACATAACTGATTTTTTATCATCAAAGTAAATAAACTCATATGGTTTATTTGGAAAAATTATTTGACTAAAATTTGATAAACATTCATTAGATATTTGATCTAAATTTTGATTTAATATATTTACTAGTAATTTAAAAAAACCAAAATGGGAGAACCTCTTATCTTTAATTCTTCTGAATAAACCTTCAGAAATAAGATTATCTGATATTGATAAAAAAGGAGTATGTTTTTCTAAAGTTGATGAATATTCTCCTGCCGAGGGACAAAAACTGCTTCCATGATCACTTAAAAATACAATTAAATGATCTTTAGGCTCAGTATTTAAGTAACTATATGAAAGAATACTGTCAATAGATTTGGCTACTGAATCAATTTGTGAATAATATATCTTTTTTGGTAATTCTTTATTTTTTAAATTATGGTCAAATTTAGGACCAGTTTCATATTGTAAACCATAAACTATAGATTCTAAATTTAAATATTTTAAAGCCCCCGTAGGTAATACAGAATCCTTAACAGGATGGTGAGAATCCATGAAATTTATCCAATGCAAAGAATAATCATTTTTAGCAATATCAATTTGTTTATAAGATTGTGAAATAACATCATATATATCTGAAAATTTTGGGTTTGATATTAAATGATTAAAAATATTTGATAAACCATGATGTTGGTGCATCCTCCAATTAGTTCCTGAAATAAAAAATGAATTATATATTTTTTTTAGTTCAACAATACCTCCATTATCCTTTTCAGCAAAATTACTTATTAGGTCGTTTATTAAATAATATGGCCTATGATTTCTATGATAAATCATGTGGTCACTATATTTCTTTCCTGAAAACAATGAAATTGCTGCAGGAAAAGTCCAATCTGATGTTGAAGAAAATTTCAAATTTCTCATTTTATACTTTTCAAGTAATTCTGCAAATAATGGATATTGATCTTTTTCAAAATATTTATTATCAGCCAAATAGTAACTTATATTATCTAAATAAAAGATAAAAACCTTTTTTGGGTTATTTTTAGAAGGATCTAATTCTTCTTCTCTATTATTTATTTTATTATTTACTTTTTTTGATAAAAAGTTATTTTGTGTATTTGAATTAAGTCCTAAAGACGATTTTAGTATAAATAAATTCTTAAAAGATAAATTATTAATAACCGAATTTTTATTGAATGTATACTGAATATTACCTAAAAACCATTTATCAAAACTTAACTCTTCTGATTCATTAAATTTACTATTTAATTTTGAAATCTTTTTAATAATTTTCTCACTACAAAATATTGATTTCCTTAAGTAAGAATTGGTCTTTTTATTGCCGAATATTATTGAAAATTTTAGTAAAAATTTATAAAAATATTGCTGAAGAACTAATTGGCTTAAAAGATTTTCATAAGTTAAAGCCACATAAGCAATTTTTTCATTAGGGTATATTTTTATATTTTTATTAATTTCACTAATTTTAATAGTTTCAATTCCACTATTAGTTTTTGATGAATATACAACGTTTTTACCTTCAATAAAAATTAAAGAACCATTATTTGTAAGCCCTAGCCATTTTATTATTTCTAATAAATAATTCTTTAAAAAAATAGCTTCTGAATTCTTTACTGTTGAAGAGAAGAAAACTTTTAATGAACCTAATAAAGCAATAAAATTTAATATAAGCTTCATAAATATAGTTTCTTATAATTTAAAAATAATATCATAATTTATTAAATAATTTACTTAAATAGAAAACCTTTTTGGCCTTTCAACATTTGAATATATATATATCCTATGCCCCCAATTCCCTTGTAAATCTTTAATTAAAAACAAAGAAAAATCATCAAATATATATGAATATTTTGGATTATTATAAATAAAATAAATTTCTTTGTTTGAAGAGGTATTTAAAATTTTTTGTATTACATTTTTTAAGGTATCAGGAAAAAGCGAATTATATAAATAAAATATATTGTACTCTCCATATTTATTAAATTCCAACGCATCAATATTAAAAATCTCTATTTTATCAATTCTTAGTTTATAAAAATTATTTTTTGCAATACTTACTAACCTATCAGCTATTTCAAGACCATCAATTTTTTTGAAAGGAAATTCATTCATACACAATAAAGCAGCTCCTTTTGAACTACCAATGTCAATTATTGAATCTTTATTATTTATATTGAATAATTTAAAAACTTTTTTCAAGTAAGGTGTATTTGAGTGAGTACATCTTTTAACGATCACTGGACTTAATCCATTCTCCTCAGGTGGGATTTCCGTTACAAAATCCAAACCTTGAAGATATGTTTTTAAATAAAAATTTTTCATATAAATTCTATCTTTTAAATTTTTTATTTTAAATGCAAAAAAAGAAACAAAATTTTTAAACCTAGCTATTTTCATAAACTACATTTTAAATTATTTATATTAAAAATATATTAACAATAATCAGATATTTAGACTTTAATTAAAAATCTCTTTAAATTCAAATATAGAAAAATTTAATAATTTTTTATGAAATGATTTAATTTCAAAAATAAAACTTATCTATATGAAAGATTAAAGATATAATTAAATTAAAAATAAATTAAAACCCCACAACAAATAATATTTTACAGATTATAGTAATATACTATAAGTTTAATCAATATTAATTATTGGATGGAAATTTACATTAAATTATATAATTTACTAAGTCTTAGAGAAAAAAAGAGAGTCATATTTGTTATTTTACTAACTCTAATAATGGGGTTAGTAGATACTTTAGGTGCTGCTTCAATAATGCCATTTATGTCATTAATTAGTAAACCTGAAATAATCGAATCAAATAAGATACTTCAATTATTACAAAACTTAAGTGGTATTGAATCATATGAAAATTTTACCTTTTTTATAGGAATCTGCGTTTTTTTTATGTTAGTTTTTTCACTTACATTAAAAACAATTACTACATACGCACAAGTTAGATTCATTTTTTTAAGAGATTTTACTTTTGGGAGAAGATTACTCATACATTATTTATCTCAACCATATGAATGGTATTTATACAAAAATAGTTCTGAATTAGGAAAAAATATTCTCGATGAAGTCAGTTCTGTAGTAAAAAATGGCTTAGTTCCCTTCATAAATTTAATTTCAGGGTTAATCATTTTTATTTTTATGGTTAGCTTGATGTTTATAGTAGAACCCAAGTTAGCGTTAATAGTATCTGGAATATTTTTGATATGTTATTTATTAATTTATAGAAGTTTAAAAAAAATAATCGCGAGAATTGGTCAAGAAAAATTCATTGCTAATAAAGAAAGATTTAGAACTATCAATGAAGTTTTTGGGGCAATAAAAGAAGTAAAAATCGCAAATATTGAGAAAGAATTTATAAAAAGATTTAGTAATCCTTCAATAATGCATGCAAAAAATAGTGCAAATTCAAAACTAATTGGGGCATTACCTAGGTTTGCCTTAGAAATAGTTGCTTTTGGTGGAATGTTCTTAGTTATTTTATACTTACTTAAAACATACAAAGATATAAGTATTATCCTCCCCAAAATTGGTGTATATGCTTATGCAGGTTATAGGATATTACCTTCACTTCAATTAATATATTCTTCAATCACATCTATTAAATACTCAACTCCTTCAATAGAAAACTTATCAAATGACTTCAACTATGCTAAAGAAAATTCAAAATTTAATAAAAGAAATAAAGTTAAACTTATTTATCCTAAAAAATATTTAGCTCTCAAAAATATTAAATTTAAATATGCTAATCAAGAACAATCTATTTTAAGAAATATTAATATTAAAATTGACGCAAACAAAGCAACTGGATTTGTTGGATTTACAGGAAGTGGTAAGACAACTTTAATTGATATCATTCTTGGACTTTTAGATCCATTGGAAGGGAATTTAGAAATTGATGGTAATATATTGAAGAAAGAAAATTTCTTTTATTGGCAACAATCCATAGGATATGTTCCTCAAAATATTTATATTACAGATGAAACAATTGAATCAAATATTGCCTTTGGTTTTGAAGAAAATGATATTGATTTTAAAAGAATTGAAAAAGTAGCAAAAATAGCTGAGATAGATCAATTTATAAAGAATGATCTCCCAGAAAAATATAAAACAATTGTTGGTGATAGAGGGATAAGATTATCTGGAGGACAAAAACAGAGGCTAGGTATAGCAAGGGCATTATATAAAAATCCAAAATTTCTTATTTTAGATGAAGCGACTAGTGCATTAGATAATATAACTGAAAAAAATTTAATGAAAAATATTTATAAATTAAACAATCAGATAACTATTATTATTATCGCTCATAGATTATCAACTATAGAAGAGTGTGATAATATTTTCATTTTAGATAAGGGAAAAATATTAGATAATGGAAGTTATGCAGATTTATGTAAATCAAATAAATTATTTAAAAGTATGCTAAATGCTAATATTAAAGAGTAATTTTTTATTCGATAAATTTAAAAATAAAAAACAAATAAATTTAATCATCCCATTCAAAAAAATTTATAAATGCCATTGCTAACTCAAACAAAAATTAATTATAAAAATTTAAAAAACATACATTTTTTAATAGTTGGATACCTTATTTTTATAATTTTACCAATAACATTACCCGAAATATTTACAAATTTATTAATGCCTGAGAGTATACTTTACAAATTATTTAATAAACGAACCATAAATTCCTTTTTTCAAATTACTCTAATACTTTTATATATTTTTAAATTAACCTCAAAAAATGAAAAATTATATTTAGATGGATTTATTAAAACAATTTTAATTTTATTTATTTACTCTTTTATATTGAATTTATTTACTAATAATTTTAATTTAAAAGGTTTAATTACCTTCCCAGGTGAAAAAGCTTATTATGTACTTTATTTTTTAAACATATCTAATTTTATAATAATCTTTAATGAAATGATTTCAAATTTTAATCTTATTAAAATTTGCAAAAATATTATTATTTCTTCTTCTTTTGTAATTAGTATCTTATTTTTTTTTAGTCTATTATTAGGTCATCCAATATCAATATTAGGCATAACAGATAATTATTATGATCAAAATGGTTTCATTAACATGTTGTACTCGAGATTTACTTTTTTAAATTGGAATCAAAATGAAATATGTCTTTTATTTAATTTTGCAATTGCGTTCCATATAGGAAACTTTTTAGAAAACAAATCAATTCCCTTTTATAAAATATTTATAAATATGATTATTTCATTGGCAATAATTAATGGGATAATTCTTACAGGTGGAAGGATGGGTTTAATAACATTATTTTTTTGTCTAATATTTTCACTATTACATGTAATTAAAACAAAATTTTTAATTACACAAAATATAACTCAATTACTTTTTCTAATTAGCGTAACAATAGCAAGAATTAAATTGATCGCAAATACAGCTGTAGTAAGATTTCAAGTAAATGAAAATTTAATTCAACTTGGAGGAAAATATCCTAAATGGTCTGAGGCGACAGACTATGTTTCAAAAGCGCCTTTTTTGGGAAAAGGGGTAATTAATTATTTTGATATGAGTAATAGTGCTTTACCAGAAAATATTTTTGTAGAAACTTTTGTAGTTACAGGAATTATTGGATTAATATTACTTGCAATATTAATCTTATTTTTTACAAAAAATAATTTAATACAATTTATAAATTACAAAAAGTTAGATAATTTTTTAATTTTAATATGTTTATCTGGAGCCATAATTTCCTTGAATGTTATATATCTAAAAGCTTTTTGGTTTGTGTTAGCAATTTGTAATGCAGGAAATAAATCAAATTATAAAAGTGATGAGATTTCAATAGTTAATTAAGCAATTTGTTCTCTACTTTGAATATCAATATTCTTATTATGATTATTTGATACTATTATAAATATTTCTATAAATAATAAATAAATAAATAATGCTATGAGGAATTACATATTTATATTAGAGTCTATTAAAGATAATCAATGTATTGATTTTTTAATTGGTTGTATCTCTTACATAGAAAATAAAGATTATAAATTAAATATCTGTATAGGTCCAATAAATAGAGCTTTTATAATTAATAGCAATACCTTAAAAAATTTATTATCAATTAAAAATATTAAAATAATACCAAGTTATAAAATAAAAGAAAAGAAAAATTTTGTTTACTATAATTTTTTAAAAATTCTATATTATATTTTATTTTTTCTTTCGATAATCTTTTATAAATCAAATAGAACATTAAAACTATTAGAATATGTATGGAGAAATTTTTCTGCAAAAATAAAGTATCAAAAAATTGAAAATTTGTATGAAAAAATTTTAATTCCCTGGAGAAAGCCTACATCAAATTTAAATCTTCTTATTCATAATTTAGATAATAAATCAAGAGCCAAACTACTTTTAATTCCTCATTCTCCATTATACGATGAAAGTGCTTTTAGGGATGATAACCAAAATTATATTTTTGAAGGGATACAAAGAATATATCCACATACAAATTATGGAGTAAATGAATTTTATAAAAACAAAAAATCATACATTATAGAACCCAATTATAAATATTTTGATCAAAATTATTTTGATAAAAAAGATATTAAGCAAAACAAAATAAAGATACTCTATCTTTCACAAAAAATATCAAAAGACATTATTAAATCAAAACGAAGATATACTTATCAACTTTTATCTAAAACAAAAACTAATATTGAATCAATTCTATATTCATTAAAAGAATGTTCTTTAGAAGATTTTGAATTAAAAATTAGAATACCTTTACATATGTGCAGGGGAGGAATAAGCCATAAAGATTTCAAAGATTACCCGCTAAAAGTAATTTCAAATGGCCTTTTAATTGATGATATTATCTCTGCTGATATTATTTTCAGTGAATATACTAGTGCTATGATTTACGCCTTAAAGTCAAGGCCTACAAGAATCTTTAAATCAAAAAAATTAACTTATTTTTTAGAAAAAGATTTAAATATAAATAAACTTTTAAGTAATCATAAAAAGCTTATAATCGATTCAGTTGATAAGGATATTATGAATGGTTTAATTAAAGAGGCAAATTTTCTATAAAGATAAGATTTAGTTAAAAATCTATTTTAAAAGCAATTTAATTTAATGATAGATTTGAAAAATATTTAGGAAAATAATATACAATTATAAAATATAATTTATTCTATTTTTTGACTACTGCTCTTACAGATTGTTTAATTTTAGAAGCTGAATCTATTAAAGCTTCTATTAAAAACCTTAGCAATGAGGAAGTTGAACGTACTTTCCAATTATTCAGCGAATCCAAACTTAATAAATCAAAGCTCTTAATATCTGGTGTTGGAAAAAGTGGAATTGTAGCAAGAAAAATTGCTGCTACTTTCTCTTCGATTGGATTAATATCATTGTACTTAAATCCTTTAGATGCTCTTCATGGGGATATAGGTATTGTAGCTGAAAATGATTTAGTAATTCTTTTATCTAATAGTGGTGAAACCGAAGAATTAATAGAGATAATTCCACATTTAAAAAATAGATCTACAAAAATAATTGGTATTCTTGGTAAGATTAATTCTAGTATTGCAGAACAATGTGATGCCATATTAGATGCTTCGGTTGATAAAGAAGTCTGCCCATTAAATCTTGCTCCAACGGCTAGTACTTCAGTAGCAATGGCTATAGGTGATGCTTTAGTTGCAGTTTGGATGGATAGAGAAGGAATTTCATTCAAGGATTTTGCAACAAATCATCCAGCTGGAAATCTTGGTAAAAAGTTAACTATTTTGGCTAAAGATCTAATGATACCAATTAAAGATATATCAAAGATAAATAAATCTACTTATTTACCAGAAATAATAATTAAATTAAGTCAAAATACAGCTGGAGCATGTCTTGTTATAGATATTGAAGAAAAAAGTAAATTAATTGGTCTAATCACAGATGGAGATCTGAGGAGGGTACTACAAAATACACCAACTGAAAAATGGAATAAAATAAAAGCAGAAGAATTCATGACGTATGATCCAATTACAATCTCTGAGAGTGTTCTTGCCATACAAGCTTTAGAAATTATGGAAAGAAATCGTAAAAAAGCTATATCTGTATTACCTGTTTTTAGTAAAGATAATAGAGTTCTTGGTTTATTACGTCTTCATGATCTCGTTAAATTAGGACTTTCATAATGATTTTGATTAATGCGATAAATTATTTTTTAAATAAAAAAAAATTAAAACAAATAAAACTTGTTATTCTTGATGTTGATGGAGTTCTTACAAATGGTCAAATAATTATTTCTTCTAATGGGATAGAAAGCAAAATTTTTAATGTAAAAGATGGATTAGGCATCAAAATCCTTCAAAAATCTGGAGTCGAAGTATGTATTATTAGTGGCGGCGAAGCAGAATCTGCAAAGATTAGAGCAGATAAACTTGGCATTAAAAATTATATATTTAATTCTAGAAATAAACTTAAAGCTATAAATTTGCTCCAAAAGAAATTAAATAAATCCAAAAAGGAAACTCTTTTTTTAGGCGATGACATTAATGATCAAATAGTTAAGCCTAATGTAAATCTTTTATTAGCAACCAAAGATGCAAGTCAATCTCTCAAAAACAAGTCACATATAATTTTAAATAACAAGGGAGGAGAGGGAGCTGTTAGAGAATTAGCTGAAGAGATATTAAAAAGTAAAAATTTGTGGCATCACTTTAAAACAAATGGATGGAAAGAGAAGAATTAAATCTCTTGAATATTCTTCGCAATATTCCTTGCCTTACTTAATTGCTCAGCAGTATCTATTGATAAGAATGAACCCTTAACGGCAAAAGTATCAATGCAAATACCATTATCAATAAATCTTAATTGTTCTAATCTCTCTGATTCCTCAAGTAATGATTTTCTTAGTAAAGGCCAATTAAATATTATATCTGCTCTGTATCCATATATTCCTACATGCCCCCAATAATCATAATTTTTAAACCAACTTTCTTTAGGCTCATCTCTTATGTGAGGAATTGCTGAGCGAGAAAAGTATATTGCCTGTTGGGATTGATTTAAAATCGTTTTTACTACATTTGGATTATGTATAAATTCTTGATCAAGTTTATAAACGGGGGTCATAACCTTTGGAAAAAAGTTCTTATTTCTAAATTCTTCTATCATTTGATCAATTACATTAGGATCAATAAAAGGCTGATCCCCTTGAACATTTATTATTAATGTATTATTCAGATTTAAATCATTACATACTTTATTTATAACACTAGCAATTCTATCAGTGCCTGATTTAAAATTTTTTCCTGTCAATAAAGTTTCTACATTACAATCCTTAGCAAGTTGAACTAATTTATTATTATCTGTACATAAAAATAGTTCATCAGCTAATCTTGATTGTTTACATCTTTCTAAAACCCATCTCAACATTGGCTTTCCAGCTATATCTTCAAGAACTTTTTCTGGCAATCTTTTTGACTCTAGTCTTGCAGGAACAATAATAATTGATTTCATTTAGCTCCATAATTTAAAAGCTTCTTCTCTTGCAGCAAACCATTCAGCCGCCAAGTCTCCACCCATTAATCTTTGTTCCTTAAACCAAGGACCTCCTAATGTCCAGTGCATAAGAGAAGGGTTAGGTATATCATCCCTACTTTGTACACCAATCAAGAAATTCCAACCTTTATTAATAGGAATAGAGCCAATTTGATGATCCCCCTCAAGCCAATTAAATCTATGCAAGTCTAATCCTGAAGCATTATTAACATAATCTACAGTAAGTGATTTACACTTTTTGCAATTAAAAAGCATTAATGAACTCCAATTCTTTTTTGGATAAGCAGTCTGCACTTCATTCTGAAATTTTTTAGTTTCTTTGGGTTTATGATCATGTTTAACACACATTAGAGAAAATTTTTCATCTTTGATTTTCCATAAATCACAAATATCATTTTTGCACAACATATCGCAATCTATAAATATAGCCCATCCCTCATAATTCATTAAGTAGGGAACTAAAAATCTTGTAAAAGAAAATGCTGTACTTTGTTTCGGATCCCTTTCCCTCTTAAAAATCCCTTGATTCATGAGTTGATTAGTTACAAGAGGAATAATACTTAAAGGTAACTTACTATTTTGATAAAGACTATCGATAAGTACATTTGTAGCTGCTCTTTCCCTTGGATCATAACCAACAAAAATTGGTATAGTCATGATTTAATCTCATTATTATATTAATCCATATTTTACCAAAATTATAAGTATAAAAATCTTACAAAATGGTTTTAAATCAATTACGTTTAGATTTGATTTAAAAAAATTTTCCTGAGTTTCTTTGACAGTTTATGATGAAGCAATTAAATTAGATATATTTTAGTTCTTATGTCATTCACCTTAATATCTGGTCCATGTGTTATTGAAAGTAAAGAATTGGTTTTTGAAATAGCTGAAAAACTTCAAAATATTACTAATAAACTTGGCATAAGATATTTTTTTAAAGCTAGTTTTGATAAGGCTAATAGAAGTTCTGGAGATTCTTTTAGAGGTTTAGGTTTTCAAAAAGGCTTAAATATTCTTAATGAAGTAAGAAATAAATATCATATTCCTATTTTGACTGATATTCATGAAAGTTATCAGGCAAAAGAAGTTGCCGAAATTGTTGATGTTATTCAAATACCGGCTTACTTATGTAGACAAACTGACTTATTGAAAGCAGCTGCTAATTCAATAGAAGGAACAGATAAAGTAATAAATGTCAAAAAGGGGCAATTTCTCGCACCATGGGATATGGAGCAAGTTGTTAGGAAATTAAAATCTTTTAAAGTTAAGAACTATTGGCTTACTGAACGAGGAACTACCTTTGGATATAATTCACTTGTTGTTGATTATAGAAGTCTTATCCAATTAAAAAAATTTAATTGTCCTGTTTTTTTTGATGCCACACACTCCGTTCAACAACCTGGTGGCAAAGGTAATTGTAGTGGAGGGCAAAGAGAGTTTATTAGTCCATTATCTAGAGCAGCAATTGCAGTAGGAGTTGATGGTTTATTTATGGAGATGCATCCAACTCCAAATAAAGCCTTAAGCGATGGTCCTAATATGTTTCCACTTGATAGGGCAGAAAATTTATTAACGCAATTAACCAAATTAAATAACATTACTAAAGAATTAAATACAGAAAATTCAATAATAGAAAATGACATTATTGAATAGTTAAATAGAGCTTATGGAGTTAAATAAGAAATCTTGCAATATACTATCAGGAGTGCAGCATAAGAAATTCTCTTCCCATTTATAAAGTTTTTCATGTGCCGGATAAATATCCTTAAATCTTCCAGGATTAAGAATTTCAAATTCCTGCGATTTCTTAATTAGAATAAGTTCTCTAATATTTTCTACAGGCATGAATATAGAATCAGACGAACATGTTAATTTAAGCCAGCTATCATTTATTTGCTTAGCTGTTGGCAGTTTGGAATGAGTATTTAGAAAAATCAACATAGAGGGTATATTTGATTTTTCTTTCATGTATGCATTTAGCCCATCTCTCAAAATATTAATTATGGGTACTGAATGATTTGAATCAACTTTTCTATCAGATACTAATAAAAAAGAATGTTCTTTTTTTAATTCATTACAATATTCAAGCATCCTTTGACTGGTTGTACTAACTACTAAATTAGTTTCTATTTCAATAGAATTAACAAGATTTATTATTTCAATAATTTTATTTTTTCCATTTTTATTTTTTTCCAATTCAACTAAAAAATTCTGCTTTAATTCACTATTAAAAAATTCCTTTATACCTATAACTATTAGAAAATTAATTTTTAAAGAACCTGAAAGCGCTTTGTTTTTTCTCTGATTTAATAAATCAGAACTTAAATTAATCCTTTCCTTTGATTTTGATAAAGAATTTTTATGTTGAGTATAATAAAAAATTACTTGAGGAATAGACTGTACTTTATAAATACTTTTTAATCTTTGCCAGATATCAAAGCCATCTTGAGATTGTATTGTTTCATCATATCCTGAAATTGATCTCAATGCAGAAGTTCTAAGCAAAGTACATGCCCCATGGGGGGGGGTTTTCCTATCACTTAAAATAGTTTTATAAGGAGAAATATCATAAATTTCTCCGTCCTGTGAGCAATAATAAAAACAACCCCATAACATTGCAATCATATTATCCTTATCAGCTGAATTTATTAAAATCTCTAGCCCATAATCATCTAATCTGTCATCAGCATCTAACCTTAAGATATATTCTGTTGTGCAATTATTTAAAACAATATTTCCCAAAGTCTGCATAGATGGTTTTTGGTCTAATTCCTTGATAGAGAATCTAGGATCCCCATTAATTGCAGGTAAGATAATTTCTTTAGATTGATTATCATTTTTTAAAATAAATATTAGACAAAAATAATTATCATATTTTTGTTTTTTTAGACTTTCCAGTGCAGTTAAAATAAAATTATGATACCCAAAACAAGGAATATATATAGTTACTTTTGATCTCTCATATGTTTCTATATTTTGTTTTGACATCTTATAGAATATCTACAATCTTTTCTAATTTTTTACCAATTCGAACTAATTCAATAAATTCTTCTTGCGTGGAAGAAAGAGAGTGATCCCTTATTGTCGAGTCGCTTTTATTTAAAGTAAAGTGTCTCTCTATCATTTTTGCACCTCTTGAAATTGCTAGAAAAGCCATTTCATTGCCTAATGAGTGATCACTTAATCCGATAAATCCCTCATTATTAAAGGCCTTTGGAAAATCTTTGACATCCCAAACATAAAGAGGATAATTAGAGATGCACCAAACAAATTTACATTCATTTTGAAGTAGATTTTTTATTTCATCTAAATATGATATTTTTCTTTCTGACATTCCAGTTGAAATAATAAGTTTATGATTCCTTTTACTCAATTGGACACAAAAATCAAAATCTGTTTTTAAAGTTCTTGAAGCTATCTTTAGGATATTTGGTTTATAAACACTTGTAAGTAATTTATAAGACCTCTCATGCAATAAAGTAAAAAGAGGCTCTATTCCATAATGATCACAAGATTTCAAGAGGAGCTTTAATTTTTCTTCATCAAAATAATTTATCTCTTCTTTTTTATCTCTCCAACCTAATTGAAATTTAACAAGAGTTGCCCCCGATAAACTGGCTTGCCTAATCAGTTCAACTAGCAATGCATCACTTCCATTATGATTTAGTCCAATTTCAGCAATAAATTCCAAATTTTCTCATTTAATTTAATCATTAATTTTTATAATACTATATTTTTGGGTATTCATTTTTTTCAACAAGAAAAGAGCCAATATAAAGTAATCTTAAACCTGAATTTTCCAAAGTTTTTATTGCATCATGAGGTGATTCCACGATGGCTTCCCCATGTATATTAAAAGATGTATTTAGAAGCGCACCAACTCCTGTAATCTCCTCGAAAGACTTGATTAAAGAATAATATGCAAGATTATCTTTTTTACATACAATTTGTGCTCGAGATGTTTTATCAAAGGGATGCAAACCAGCAGGTAAATCTTTATATGCTATTTCCTTTGAATCATAACTGATTGCCATATATCTTGAAATATTATTTTTTTTATCTATTAAATAATCTTTTGCTCTTTCCTCTAAAATACTTGGAGCAAAAGGCATCCAGAAATCTCTCATTTTTACAAGTTTATTTAAGTAATGAAGAACATCTTGTCTTCTTGGATCTGCAATTATGGATCTATTTCCAAGGGCTCTTGCTCCAAATTCCATTTTATCTACAAATCTTGCTATTACCTCTCCTTTACTTAATAAAGTTGCAATCTCTTTATCATCTGTTCTACGAAAGGACCACTTATTAGAATTTAATTGAGAAATATATTTTTCTATTTCATTATCACTATAAAAGCTTCCACAATAGGGAGAAAATTTTGAGCCTTTATTAATATCAGTATTAAATTTTAAATTTATTAAATAGGAGGCTCCAATAGATATGGATTCATCTCCCGGACCAGGGGGTATAAATAGAGATTTTACACCTTTCATATTTAAAATTTTTTGATTTGCCTTTATGTTTTGAGCAACTCCCCCTGATAAAACTATATTTCCGATATTAGTATGCTTAATAGCATTTTTTACAAATTCGCAAATTAATTCCTCAGTTCTTTTCTGAAGTCCATACGCTATTGAGTCAAATCTCTCGCCCTCTAATCTTTCTTTAAAATAGAAAAAATGATCTTTAGGCTTGATTTTATAATCAAATCCTAAACCTTTATTTTGAAGAGTATTTTTAAAAACTTCATAAGCATTTTTTGAATATGAAAAATTATTATACGCAGCCAGCCCCATAACTTTAAATTCATGATCAGAAGGTCTCATGCCTAGTAGAAGAGTCATGGCTCTATAAATCCTACCAATATTACAATTTGAAGATCTGCTAATTTCTTCTACTTCTCCTTCCTTACTACAAATAGAAACAGTAGCATTACAATTATCCCCTCCTCCATCTATTGTAAAAACCAAAAGTGGCTCTTTCTTATAAAGTGGAGAGGAACAATATCCATAAGCAGCGTGAGCTTTATGATGATCAAATACTTCTAATTTATCAATACTAATTTTAAAATAATCACAAGCATGCTTCTTTCTAGCTTCCCACATTCCTTCATGATCTAATTCATTAATAATTAAAGATTTATCATAGGGAAATTTTGCATAATCAATATGATGCTTAAAAATATCCAGGTATGATACATTTTTACCCTCTATCAATGTGGGATACCAATACTCTTTTTGTTCTCTCCAATAATCTTGTATTGTAAAATTACTATTTCTCTGAACCAAAAAGTACTTTGGAGGCAATGTTTTTGTTGAGAAAGCAAATTTATTAATATCCTGATAAGTAAGATTAGATATATTCAAAATCTTCTCAACGGCTTTATAAGGAAATCCATATTGATGTTTATTCCTAGTAAGTCTCTCTTCAGATATTGCGGCAATTACACATCCATCAATGATTAAACTTGCACTGGCATTATGGCCATCATGAATTCCAAGTATTTTCATCAAGTAAATTCCTTTGGGATTAATTTTATATTATTTATTTGAATATTTATAAAATTCCTGATACACATTAATATATTTATTTATAGAATCAGCATTAAATTTTTTTAAATTAACTTTATTAATCAATTTATTTTCATAGTTTTCTTTTGCAAAAAATATATTAAATACTTTTAAAGATTCAATATATTTATCATCTACTTTTTCTTCAATAAAGGGCTTATAAGAAAATTTTTTCATAATAAGTAGTAATTCTTTTAGATTTGATTTTGCTAAAAACATTGTTCTTGGATTTATCTCTACTTCACAAATTGCATTAGATTCTTGAAATGTTTGACTAAAACCCTGAAGAACATATTTTTCAAATCCTTCAACATCAATTTTTATATAACCTATATTATTATTTTTGAGATTTAAAAATTTAATTAAATCATCACCTTTAAAAAATCTTATTCCAAATTTATCTTTCTTGCCAACTGCACTAATTAATCCGGTATTAAATTTTTTCTCACCTTTTCTTTCTTTTGTATACTTGGGTAAATCTAATTTAAATCTTCCAAATTTACTTGATAAACCCATATGAAGAATGTTTATATTATCTCTATCGCATAGATTTTTTGACGCAAATGATATATTTCGCAAGTCTGGCTCAACACAAAAAATTTCAAAAGTTTTACCGAATAATGAAAAAGCCCTACTTACATATCCAATATTTCCACCCACATCAATAATTATGGAATTTGCTTTTATGACTGAAGATATATTTTTATATAAATTAGTAAAATTTAAAAAGAGTGAACCTCCATCACTTTGAATAAGTGTGGGAGAATAAAGTGTTTTATTTGTATATTTATCTTTAAATCTATAAATCCTTGTATTTCTTTTTTTTAACCTTTGAAATAAATTATTTATTAAGTAAGGATCCTTAAGTCGGAATTTAACTTTTCTTAATTTATTAATTATAAATTCTTTCATAAAAATAAGTTAAATTAATACTTTACCTTATATTTGGTTTCATGAATCAAAATTCTTAAAAAATCTTTTATAAACCTGGCTGTAAATCAGAATAGATCTGAATCATTTTATTTTTAAAATTTCCTTTTAATTCAAATAATATTGGAGAGGAGGAAAGTGGTCCACCTGCTGCTAATACTATTAAACCTGGCTTAAAATCTTTTTTTACAACTTTATCATGAATTGAAGAAATACCTACCAAATTAACTTTAATATCAGTATTTTTAAAATCATGTCTTAAGCCATTATTTTTATCATTGGTAACTCTATAAATTGATATTGGATATTTAGTATATATTCTTATATCAGCCTTTTGATGACGAGCTATTTTTATTATATTTAAACCCTCTAACCTTTTATCACCAATAGAATCAGAATAAGGGTGATCAAGATACATGGGCACGCCAAAAGAATATCTTGAAAAAGTCAACTTGGCATCATGCCACTCGCTAATTTTTGAAGTTTTATTTTTTTTTATTTGTAAATTTGCTAAAAGTCGCTGATAGACGTCATGCTTTTCTATTTTATATCCTAAAAAAAAGCCGACTAATAATAAAAATATAATACTCCTTTTTTTAAGCATAGTTATCTATAAAATATTTTTTACTTTATCATTTTTTATCTAAGAAAGGTTATATAAGAATTTATATAATAAAAATAAAATTTAAAAGAATATAACTTTTATAAAATTTATATTGTTTAAGAAATTATATCTTTTCATATTTTCAACAAAATTAATTCTATAATTTTTTTAATTATTATTCTTTAAATACGTATTTACTAAGTAAAATTTTACCATTAATAATATCCCCATTGGGATTTGTGTTTTTTCTATTAATTCTTTTTATTATTAGAAAAAAAAAGAAGTTTTTATATTCAGGGATAATATCACTATTTGTATTTAGTAATGGAGTCTTATCAGGAAGTTTATGGAAAATATTGGAATATCCATGGAGAAGAATAGATTATGTGGATGTTAATCCAGCAGACTTGATAGTTGTTTTAAGCGGAGGGAGGCATCTCCCGCCAGGTGGTACAAAAATAATAGAATGGAATGATCCTGATAGATTCGTAGCTGGAATAAAACTTTTTAGATCAAAAAAAGCAGATAAATTAATATTTACAGGCGGAATTAATCCTTTATCTAAAAATCTCCCTCCAGAAGGTGATATTTACATAAAAGAAGCAATATCTTTAGGCATCCCAAGAGAAAAACTCTTTACTACATATCCTGTAAGAAACACTTTAGAGGAGGCAAAAGCAATTAAGAAATTACTGAAAAAAGATCTAAAATTATCCTCTAATAGAATTATTTTAGTTACCAGTGCATTTCATATGAAAAGAGCAAAAAGAGTTTTTGAGAGAGAAGGTATAAAAGTGCAACCTTACCCTGTAGATTTCAAGAGTAGTGGCAAAAGTATCCAATCTTTAATGAAGAATCCCATAAGATGGATTCCAAGTGCCGGTGCTTTGAAAAGTATTTCAAACGCCTTTCGAGAGTTTATTGGAAGAATAGTTTATAGAACATAAATATAATCTCAAATTATTTCTAAATTCTTATTGAAATAATATATTAAGAAATCTATATCAAGATATTTATTTTATAACTAACGTCTCTTAAGAGAATTATTTTGACATTCCCATTCTTTAGGCAAATATAAAGGACAAGATTGAAGGTTATTTGCAGTAATTCCGTCTATTTTTGAAGAAGATAGATTAACATATGAAAGATTAGCCATATCTAAACTAGCACCCTCTAAATTTGCATTTCGTAAATCTGCTCCACTTAAATCTGCTCCATAAAGAATAGTTTTTTTAAGATTAGAGTTTTTCATACATGCATAACTAAAATTTGCTCCCTTTAACAAAGTACCCTCTAAATTAGCTCTATTTAAATTTGCTCCTCTAAGATCTGCACCACCTAAATCACCTCCAAATTTAGCTCTACTCAAATCTGCTCCTCTAAAAATAACACCATCTAAATTTGAATTTTGAATTTTAGCTCCTCTAAGATCTGCACCTGTAAAATCTGCTCCATCAAGATTTGTATTATTCAGATTAGCTTGCCGAAGATCTGCGCCTGTAAAATCTACCCGAAATAAATTTGCTTTAGAAAAATTTACATGCTTCAGATCTGCTCTTATTAGGTTAGCCCCGCTTAATTCTGCTTTCTTATAATCCAAACGTAATAAAATGATTTTTTTAAAATTTAAAAAACCATTATTGTTACATCGCTTGGAAATAAATAAATTTTTATTAATACTATTAGAATTCAGATCATAGTTTGCTTCTTTAGCTAAGTATTGAGGAGACTTTATTAATAAAGGAATCCAGTCAAAATATGAATATTTTGAGTTTAAGAAGAAGGCTATAATTGTGCCAAAGATGCTTATAATTCTCATAATAAAATTAATATTATAATTAGTATTAATAATATTTATTAAAAATAACTTTCTAGACAATTAATAAAGTTTGAAATAATTAACAATTTAAATTTAATAAATTTCAAATCAAGAAATATATTTATTGCTTAATTAGAGATTTCTTTGCACATTTCCAATTAATTGGCAATAAAAGGGGACAAGATTGAAGATTGTTTGCAATTATATTTTCTAATCTTGAAAAAGAAAGATCAACGAATGAAAGATTTGCCATATTTAAAATTACACGATCTAATTTTGCATTTTTCAAATCTACACCGGTCATATTTGCTCCATAAAGTTCAGTATTATACATATTAGAACCTTGCATACAGGCACCATTTAAATTTGCTCCCTTTAGTTCAGTGCCTATTAAATTTGCTTTTGACAAATTTATGCCCGACATATTTGCACCATCTAAATTAGTCCTCTCTAAATATGCACTCCCCAAGTCAGCTCCTGTGAGAATTGCACCATCTAAATTTGCTCTTGTTAAAATTGCGCCTCTTAAGTCCGCCCCTGTAAGATTTGCACCGTACAGATTTGTTTCAGTAAGATTAGCCTTCCTAAGATTAGCTCCTGTAAGATCTGCACGAAATAAATTTGCTTTAGACAGATTTGCAAACTTTAGATCAGCACGAACTAGATTAGCTCCACTGAATTCTGCCTTCTCATATTTAAGAACAGATAAATTACGAGTCTCGAGGGCAAAATTTTTCTTATTTTTACATCGACTTGGAAAAGATAGATTTTTGGGATTTACTTTAAAATCATTATTAGCTTTTATTTCTGCGACACTATACTTTGCATTAAAAATAATTATAAATACTGCTCCAAAAGATAATATTAGTTTCATGACTAATTTTAATTATATTATTTTCTTATAAGAGAATACTATAATTTAAAATTTAATGCTTAAGAACTTTAAGAAAATATTTTTAAAAGATATAAAATTAATTTATTATCAAAATTTTTATATGAGAATTGTAATCTTATTTCTATATTAACGAAATCCTTTTTAAAGTTTTTAAAAGTAATAAATTGATTTTTTCTAAAAATTCAATAAATGTGAATGTTATCTTTAAATGATTTAATGAATTAGTAGTTATTCAAAAAATGATACCTTTTAGACTTATTTATTTTAAAAGAATTTTTATATTTAATTTTACATATTATGGATCTCTTAATCAAAATGATAAAGTACGCAAAAAATATATAATCTTATAAAATTTAAAAAATTCTTTTTAAGAATTTATAATCATAACTAATAATACTAAATCACTTACAAATTTTGAAATATTTAAGGGGATGAAAACTAATTAATTATAAAAATTACTATTAGTATTAATTAATAGTTGATCAGTAAATTTTAATTTATTATTGTATAAAGTCATCAAATTTTTATAACTTCTTTTTATCAACATTTACTATAAAAAATTCAATTTTTTAACTAATGCAAAATAAAATTAATAATCAATACAAAAATAATTTTTATCGTCCTGAACTTGATGGCCTAAGAGCTTTTTCAATCACTGCTGTAATAATAAACCATTTTAATAAAGAAATACTTCCTAGCGGATATCTTGGCATAGATATATTCTTTGTGATTTCGGGATATGTTATTACAGCCTCATTATTCAACAAACATAATACAACTTTTAAAATATTTTTAATTAATTTTTTTGAGAGAAGAATTAAAAGACTCTTCCCTGCATTATTAATTTTTGTCCTCATAGCAAGTATTGCTATTTGTTTATTTAATCCAGAACCAGTTGATTCATTACGTACAGGAATAGCTTCATTATTTGGTCTCTCAAATATATATCTTTTTAAACAGACTATTGACTACTTTTCTCCATATGCAGATTTAAATATATTTACACATACATGGTCTCTCGCAGTAGAAGAACAATTTTATATTTTATTCCCTTTTATATTTTGGTTGTCTGGTTGCGGTAAAAATACCAAAAATTGCTTAAGAAATTTATTTATAATTATCGGTACATTAATGGTTTCATCAATAATATTCTTTATCTATTTATATCCAATCAATCAACCAGCTGCTTATTTTTTAATACCAACAAGACTTTGGGAAATATCTGCAGGAAGTATCTTATTTGTAGTTCTTCAAAAATATAAATCAATCAATTTATATTTTAAAAATACTCAACCATTATTTATATTAGCT
>CEUK01022057.1_pt1 | contig 52826 bp, 36 predicted proteins | sample 356451 | NCBI WGS metagenome assembly CEUK01 (sample SAMEA2622843, study PRJEB7988) | marine metagenome | isolation source: saline water (ENVO:00002010), including
GACGATTTGTGGTACAGGGTACGCCTAGCTCCCCACCTATCCCAAATGGCCCTGCAACTGACTCTATTTCAATCAAACGCTGAAGGTTTTCAGACTTCTTCTTCGTATTTTGATGGGCATGAGGTCTTGATGGTCTCTGCTTCAACGACGTAGATTCCATCATTGTACTGGAAGATTCCCTCAGCGTACACGGTTCGATTGTCCCCTAATCCGTTGGAGATTGAACCAGCGTTTGAATAGTCGATAAGCAGATCATATTCTGAGCCTTCCAATACGAACGTCATCGCCGTCTCATTGATGCTACCATCACGTATTTCACCACGAACCGCAACCTCTTCATCGATAAGAGCGGCCTTGTCCTCCATCAGTTGGTCCACAGTCAATGTAGGGGCGGGCGCTTGAAGAAAAATTGTTCCGAGAACGGCGATTGTGACAACTCCACCAATCAAAAGCAATCGGTTGCGATACGACAGCATTGTATCATCCCACACGACTGGACTGATGTATTTCAATATCTGCTCATGATGAATGTCGATGGTTCAATCCAACAGCTTCAGAAAGCGTGTCCATGTTGTGCTGCCTCATCTTTCGATGCAACCCATGAACGATTGACTTGGTTAAGCCAGGACCCTCAAACACAAATCCAGCATAGGCTTGGAGTAATGTTGCTCCAGCGGTGATTTTCTCCCAAGCATCTTCAGCATTCATGATACCACCGACACCAACGATGGGAAGTTTTCCTTTGGTGTAGGAATAGATGTGAGCAATCATTTCCGTGCTCTGCTGGCGAAGAGGTGAACCCGAACAACCACCTTGTTGCTTGTAGACGTTGTGTTCCTGATTTGGTCGATTAAGCGTCGTGTTTGTTGCTACAATTCCATCAATCTCGCAGGCCATTGCCGTATCCACAATGGCATCAAGTTCGTCTGTTGAAAGATCTGGTGCCACTTTGATCAGGAGTGGCTTTTTTGGCAGGCTTTGTTGTTGGGAATTCTTCTGGTTCACATCGATGCATGAAGTGAGAATTCCCTTCAGATGGTCACCATGTTGTAATTCTCGTAGCCCTGGCGTGTTCGGGGATGAGACGTTGATGACGAACACGTCGACGTATGGCCACAAGCAATCCATCGTTGTGGAATAGTCGGAAGCCGCATCTTCGAGAGGCGTCAATTTGGATTTGCCAAGATTGGCCCACACCGGTTTTGATTGCGGACCTGAACGTTGAAGTTGCTGTGCAACCTTCTCACTGCCAGGATTGTTGAATCCCATTCGGTTGACAAGGGAACGATCCGCTCCATGTCGAAACATTCTGGGTTTCGGATTACCTTCTTGCTCGAGCATTGTGACTCCACCTATCTCAGAAAATGCAAGTCCAATTGATTCCCACCCACGAAGTGCCTCTGCACGCTTGTCCATTCCTGCTGCAATACCGAACGGATGATCAAACTCCAAACCAAAACAATGCATTGGAAGATTTTTCTTTGGTTTGTAGAGTAGACGAAGTATTGCACGAAACACTGGATTTGATGATGCTATTCGCAGCATGAGAAGCGAACGTGCATGGGCTTTTTCCGAATCCTGAATGGCTAAAAGTGGCTTTGAAAACCAGCGAAACAGCCTGCCCATGGGCAATGCTCGAACCGATATCCTTCAATCCTTGCGTTTCTTCGGAGGGTTATGGAGGAGAATTCAGCAAGATGGCTTGCTGTTCGTGAAGCGTGCAGACGCATCCTTACAGAGGAAGGTTTGATACTCAACATCCCTCAAGTTCATATGGCATCTTGGCATCGTTTGATTCTCAATATGGCAGACTCAATGCCACAACGATTGGAATTTCCTGAGATTCGTGCTGGACCATTTTCTGTTGTCAAAAACGGCCAAGAACTGTTTGATTTTCAAACGGATGTTCCGAGTGATGAGAACGTTTTGTGGCTACCGTTTAAGCTACAAGAATTGATGGCTGATTTCATCCAGATGTGTTCTGAGTTGTTGCTCGCAGGTTATCCAGGCTGCAGCGGTTGTGGGTATCGTGATGATGAAGAAAAATGGAATGAATTAGCGCATCGTCATCGCATCGAAAATTTCCGATAATTTCACCAGATAACATAAGTTATCTGTTTGTATTTCAAGTCTGGCGAGCCTTCAAGTACAGTCGACAAGCGCATTGAAAACATGAGCATCGTTGTCCTCGCCGAGAAACCTAGTGTCGCCGAAGATATTGCAAAGATGCTCAACATAACCAAAAAGGAAACAACACATTGGTCTGGAAACGACGTTGTTGTAACATGGGCCGTTGGCCACATGTTGGAGCTCAAATACATGGATGATTACAATCCGGAGTTCAAAAATTGGAGAAAAACTGCAGCAGATTTACCATTTGTTCCCGATGAATTTGAATTCAAACCAAAATCGGGATCGACACGTAAACAACTTACAGCAGTCAAGAAACTGATGAGCGACAAAAAGGTTACAGAAATTGTCAACGCTTGTGATGCTGCACGTGAAGGAGAACTCATTTTCCAAACGATCTACCGATATTCCAAATCCAAATCCCCAGTGTCGCGAATGTGGCTCCAATCCATGACGACAGACGCCATACAGCGTGCTTGGGATGAGCGCAAATCCGCAACAGAGTACCAGAATCTTGCTGATGCAGCTTACAGCCGTAGTTACGCCGACTGGCTTATCGGGATGAATGGTTCAAGAATTGCTGAGGTATTTCTTCCCAAGAAACGAACCGAACGTGTCTCCCTCGGACGAGTACAAACAGCCACGCTTGCAATTCTTGTTGACCACGAAATTGAAATCTTGAAACACGTCGCTACACCGTTTTGGACCCTCAATGCTCAATTTGAAGGAAGTGAGAGTTCGTGGAAAGGTCGTTGGGAAGGTGGAGCCGTAACAGAGGATACCAAATCGCATTGGATTCTTACCCCTGAAGACAAGGAACGAATCCAAGCGCTCATCGATTCAGGTGAACAAGCCACTGTTACCCAAAAAGTGACAACAAGCAAAGAGAGACCACCTCTGAACTTCGATTTGACTACGCTCCAACGACAGGCAAACTCGATGTTTTCTTGGCCAGCGAAAAGAACGCTCAATGTAGCTCAAGCCTTGTATGAGCGACATAAATTAACCACCTATCCGCGTACTGATTCCCGCTTCCTACCAACCGACATGAAAGAAACCATTGACACAACCCTGTCCAATCTTGGACAATTGGATGAGATGTCAGGCTTTATTGACACATTAACAAAAAACGGTATGCAAAATGTTGCACGGAATTTCAATGATGCAAAGGTCAGTGATCACTTCGCCATCATACCAACTGGCAAGCTGCCAACCTCCGGTCTTTCCAAAGATGAACAGCGCCTATACAATATGATTGTTAGGAATTTTATTGCTTCCTGGTATGGGGAATCGATTATCGAGAAGCAAAAAAGGACTGCCGATTTGGGAGGAGAAATTTTCAACAAAGAAGCCCAACAGTATACCACACTAGGCTGGAGAGAGGTTGTGACTAAGAATCTCAGTCACCCAGAAGGATGGGGCACATTATCAACGGACAGTCCACTCGCTTCTATTTCATCACATGAATGGAATGAAGAAAAATCGAAGCCACCCACGCGCATCAAGGAAGCACGACTCCTATCACTCATGGAAAAGGCTGGAAAGGATATCGAAGATGAAGATCTTGCCGAGGCGATGGCTGGTAAAGGCCTTGGAACTCCAGCCACCCGGGCAGATACGATTGAGAAATTGCTATCCCGAGGCTACATTTCACGTCAGCAATCTGGAGCGCTTAATGCGACACCGCACGGCATACGCATCATCGAGATACTTCGTCGAATTCCAGTTGAATGGATCACATCCGCCGAACTTACAGGTGAAATGGAATCCGCATTAACAGCAGTTCAGCGCGGGGAGTTGGAAGCTTCAAAATACATGGAAAACATTATTGAACAAACCACCGATTTGGTTACTCGAGTCAGAGACCATGATCGGAGTCAGTTGTTTGTTCAAGATGAATCAATTGGCAACTGCCCTCAGTGTACATCTGAGATTATAGAAACAGCACTCTCCTATACCTGCGAAAAGAATGAAGGAAAGGAAAAAGGGTGTTCGTTTGTGTTCTGGAAGGACACCAGCGGTCGTTGGTTCGATCGTTCTACGGCGAAACGTCTACTTGAACAAAAGGAGTTGACGGACTTGCATGGGTTCTTCAATCGAAATGGGGAGGCTTACGAGACATCCATTGTCATCTCGACTGAAGGGAAAGTAACATCCTCAAAATCGACCGGTAATCGGGCGAATTCATCGGATGAGGCAATCTGTCCATGTCCGAAATGCGATGGTACGATTCGTGAAACTGATACGCACTATGCTTGCGATCAAGAAACCTGTAAATTTTCAGGTGTTGGAAAGGTTATTTGTAAGCGAGAAATCAACAGAGACGAGGCGAAATCAATTTTGGTCGATGGTAAATCACCACTCATTGAAGATTTCATCTCACGTCGCGGTCGTCCGTTCCCTGCTTATCTTGTTCTTGAAGGCAACAAAGTCGGGTTTGAATTCCCCCCACGAGAAGCTGCTGCCGATGCACGAAAATTCGAGGTGCAACCAGGCGTTGTTGCGGTTTGTCCAAAATTCGGTGCAGAAATCTATGAAACAGAAACTCACTACAGACCAAGGACAAGTGCAACCGGTTGTAAAATCGATATTCCTCGAGAAATATCAAAACGAGTGATTACACGAGAAGAGGCGAAAGAATTGATCGAAAAGGGGCAAATTGGCCCATTTGATGATTTGATCGCTAAGAAAACCGGAAATCCATACACGGCTATCCTCTATTTGAAGAAAAACCAGCGTATTGGATATCGCTTCGCAAAGCGTGAGTAAGAGAAGAAACTTCTTGAAGTTCGGTCCATCGTCTGATGGCATGGACTACGACTATGATGTTGTTATCATTGGTGCCGGTCCAGTTGGCGGTTATACTGCACGTCTTTTGTGCGAACGTGGACTTTCTGTTTTGATGGTTGAAGAACACAATGAAGTCGGTAGACCATTCCAATGTGCAGGCCTTGTAACACCAAGTGCAATGGATGCTGTAGAAGCATACGATACGGTTGTTGAAGACGTCGATGGGGCGCTTATCCATGGACCATCTGGCACACTTGTACCTGTCGGACGTGAAGGAGAGTTGAGAACGTATGTTGTCTGCAGAAAAAGATTCGATCAAACCGTTGTTCAACAAGGCCTTGCGGCGGGAGCGGATCTCATTCTTGAATCTCAACCAACGTCTGCAGACGTTGTCGAAGACGGTGTAGTCATTGATATCGTCAACCAACGCACTCAAGAAACAATGACGTTAAGAGCAAAGCTACTCATTGGTTGTGATGGAGCACATTCATGGGTACGTCGTCGATTTAAGATGGGCTATCCAAAAGAAATGATGATTGGATTTCAAACCGAAGTTATTGGTTACGAAGGCCAAGATGGGTGGCTCGAAATGTACAGTGGTTCAACCATAGCTCCAGGATTCTTCGCGTGGGTGATTCCATCAGGAAACGGCACACATCGAATCGGTCTTTGGTCAAAAGCAGACCTTCTCGATGGGCGTACGGTGCTTGACTGCTACAATGATCTCCTCAAACATCCATTGTGGAAAGACCGATTTGAGAACATCACAGAAACGGCACGATACTGTGGACCAGTCCCCTCAGGGATGATTCGTAGACCCTTCAAAGATCGAGTACTCGTTATTGGTGATGCTGCAGGTATGGCGAAACCGACAACTGGTGGGGGGCTCGGACCTGGTTTCAAACAGATCTCATCAATTGCTGATAAACTTGTCAAACATGTTAATTTGAATGAATTATCTGAAAAGAGTTTGAAATCAATCACAAAATCCTCGTGGCCTAAAATGAAGAAGGAACAAGATCGTGCTCGGGCACTAAGAGACCTCCTGGTTTCTACCCGAACAGACGAAGAGTTGGACGAACATTTTGCTAACTTTGCGAAACCTGAGGTGATATCCCTCATCAACGAAATTGGCGATATTGAAAAGCCAGTTCCGTTAGGTCTTGCACTATTGAAGAAAGTTCCAGCATTCCGTAAATTGGCTTTGCAAGCAGGAGTTAAGCTTCTGTTCACCTGAGGAGAGCATATGTCATCATGGTCAATCGTTCATCGCGTTCGGTATCCTCCGTTTGATGATAAACGATTGAATGCCAATGCTGCACCGATCTTTGAAGATGAAATCGCCTCCAATCTTAGCGATGATGAAGTAGTCAAGGTGTTACCACCATACACCATTCAAAGTTCAGAAGGATGGTTGATTGAACGAACCATTGTTGACAACAACGGAGAATCCTATGATCGAATGACTGAATCCCTTACAGATGGCAAACCATTTGTTGAACTTGTGAAACAACAACGCAGAGGTTGGTACATCCTTCCAAACAAACTCCATGGTATTGCTCGAAGAATGATCAATGCTGCGGTAATTCTTCTTCTTGCGACACTTGTCTACCTCTTCTTGGAACCGTTGTTGAGTAGCATAGGCATACCAAGCGTTGGAACGAAAAGCCTACAGATCGGTCTTCTTGATTACCCTATACTGAGTATTATTGTTGTACCCATACTGATGTTACCAATTGTACTCCGATTAATTGCTAATTTCGTCGATCTCAAGCGTCAACAAGACTTCTTTCGAACACCAATAGAGCAACCAGTGGTCGAATTCGATTTGCCGATTGTCAGTGGAAAGCCATTGTCTGGCCGCATTAAATTGCCCGAAGAATTGCCTGATTGCAAATCAATATCCTGTCATTGGCAAGTAGGTACTCTTCCACCATCAAGAGAGGCTCTCATTGAACTCTCCAATACAACGGAGGGTTCACAACCACCTGTCGGTCTCTCTACACCGTTACCACATCACTGGGAAGCAAGTCTAGATGACGGTACTGCAGGTGGTGAAGATTCGCCAATCGAGAGAAAGGATATCCAAGGTGGTGTTTTTTTGCGACCAATGCGATTTTCTGCTGAAGGTGGTTCCTCGAAAATTGAAAAAGATGGTACGTTTTCCATAACGCCTCCACACCAATCGTGGCCTGGAACCGTCAATTCGCCACTCCACCGTATCCATTGGGAATTTATTTTGAAGATTAAAAGAAACAAGCAAATGCCTCTGCTTTGGGTTTGCCCAGTTCATGTTCAATTTCCGGATTCAATCGTTCACCTCGAAGACCTTGAAATCAACGATCCCAGAACAGAACAGTTCTTCATCGGCGAACGTTAGATTGATGTCCTTCAGGGCCATGTAGGGTACATGGCCAACAAGCCTTTCCTCGCTGTTTTGCTTTCGCTGTTGATGCTCTCCGGTTGTTTCGGAAGTAGTGACGCGAATACTGATGTCGTTGAGGATGAGCCTGTTCCAATCCCGTTCACGTTAACAGCAGAATGGGATAAAGAATCAATCACAGGCGAACTTGATGAAATTTCAAATCTTAACGTACTTCTTGAAACAACAGGTGTAGGCGATTATTCCGTCGAAGCAAGCATAACGCACTCCGGCGAAGCTGTCAGCCAGTCTGAGTACAGCATAACCAAAAAGACAACAAGTATTTCCGTTGTTTTGCTACCAAATGAACCAGGTACGTACGTTATCGATCTCACGATAGTACCAACAGAGGGAGATCTGATTGGCATGACAAATACAATCGAAATTCTCCTCCCAGAGGAAGGGACGACATCGATTGTTGCACCACAATTTCTCGTCGTTGAGGCTGCAATGATTGTTCTTCAAGGTCAAGTATTGCATCAAGCGTTGGAAACCTGCACAAGCGTGATTGAAATCAGTGAAGAAGATTCATCGGTGACAACGAACACACTACCTCTACAGGATGACGGTAGCTTTTCTTACATTTTGACCGATCTTGACGTTCGTACAGAAACCTTCTTTGTTCGAACAAGTGCAGTGTGTGGAGAATACACGGTCACTGAAGATTCGAAGAACATCACCATCATCGTTGAAGAAAACAACGATGCAGATGGAGATGGAATCCAAGATAGTGTCGATTTGTGTCCAGATGGTTATGGTGAATCGGACGGATGGGCGTCGAATGCTCAAAGTGATGCTGATCAGGACGGTTGCAGAGATTTCGACGAGGACCTAGATGATGATAACGACGGAATTCTAGATGCCAATGATGGTTGTACATCGACTCTGGGGTGGACAAGTACTCAAGAGAACGATCGAGATCAGGATGGATGTCATGACGATAGTAACGATGACGACGATGATGGTGATGGTATTCTGGACGTCAATGATGCCTGCTTGGATGGAGAAATTAATTGGCCAGCAAACCTCTACAACGACTGGGATCAGGATGGCTGCAACGATCTTCTCGAGGATACTGATGACGATAACGATGGCGAGCCTGATGCTACAGATACTTGCCCAAAGGGTCGTTCAAATTGGCAAGCAGAGCGAACAATGAGCACAGATTTCGACATGGACGGATGTTATGATGCAACGGAAGACGTTGATGATGACAACGATAACGTCAACGATGTCAATGCAACTGGGGCAACATTGGACTTGTGTCCAACGACGCCGGCCAATGCAACGGATGTCGATGAATTTGGGTGTGCTGCCATCGAACGTGATACCGACGGTGATGGCGTCAACGATCTCGTCGATGCATGTGAAGGTACACCGAGCGGATTGACTGTCAACGCAGTGGGATGTGCTGACATCGATGGTGACGGTGTGTTTGAAAACGTTGACATTTGTGCTGACAGTCCTTCGCGATGGACGATTGATTTCGATGGTTGTGCCATCGTCCAAAAGTCAGTTCAATGGACGGCTGGTACTTCTGTTAATGGCCCAATGGACATTGTACCAACCTTCACAGTACCAACGCTTGATGGTACGTTTGCATTCCAGAATAAGTGGACTGGAAATGATGTCTACTTGTTTATGTTCAAGTATACAGATGGAAGTGGTAACTCGAATTCAGCGACTTGGTCGACAAATCCGGGAACATTTATTCGCAATTTACCTGACAACACTCACCTGTTCTACGGTTCTTTCGATTCAAGTTATCACAACGATGTTCTCTCGCGAAAGAGCGATGTTGAAGCACGCCTCAATCCGAGTGAAGAAGAACAGTGGGATGGCCGTATTCACTACATCGATATGGATGCAAGCAACATACAAGGCGGCTTAGGCCAGATGATAAACAACTTCAACAGTCCGTTCTTCATGGGTATTGATCGATTCCAGCGTGCACGCGATACCGGCTCAATCTATGCATGGGTTTCACAAACGAATGATCCATTCCACTATACATATGAACCACATCAATGGAACGCTGAATTCGAACCAGAAATTCGAATGCAAGATACGGGTATTGATGTTGTTTCCCTCTACGATTTCGAACGACATGCCGGTGGGTGGGGAGCAAATCACAATTCGTACAGAAATGCAACCTTCACATTACCAGAGAATCTATCATCGTACGACACACTCGAAGTGTTTCATGAACATGCCTGTGATGAGAGAGCAAATCGATATCAAAAGAGCGATGGAAGTTATGGAGGATGTCATGAATGGGATTATCTCGCACATCTCTACATTTGTGATGCAGATAATTCATCGGTTTGTGGAACTGAATTCATGCGTTGGATTACAACTTATGGACGCGAAGGACGGTGGTTAACCGATATTAGCCCGTATTTGTTCATGCTTGAAGACGATCAAGAGCGAAGATTCAGATACAAAGGTGCAAACAAAGGAGACCTTACCATCAAATTCTTGTTTTCAAATTGGGGAAGTGGTGAGCGAGCATTTGATGCTGAGTTTGGCTTCACTGGAGGACAATTCGATGGAACATACAACAATGAAAGTCGATATGTTCGAAGTATGAATTTCACAGTACCAAGTGAAACGACCAGAGTTGAGATTGTTGCAACAATCACAGGTCATGGTTTCCAGAAGGACGATGCGAATTGTGCTGAGTTCTGCGACCATCAACATCACTACTACATGGATTCACACCACACCTATGAGTGGCATCCAATTGTCTATTCCAGCACAGGTTGTGAAAATGAAGTCAACAATGGAGTCGTTGCCAATCAATTCGGTTCATGGCCGTTTGGAAGAGCAGGGTGGTGTGCCGGTCAAGATGTCAAACAATGGAGTTTCGATATCACTTCCTGGGTTGACATGAATGGCCAGAACAACGAATTGACCTATCGAGGCCTCTTCAATGGACAAGAGTATAACCCAACTGGCGAATCAAGCAAAGGTGGACGAAACATCGTCGCTGAGATTTGGGTCGTATTTTACACCAACTCAACCACTTGACGTGGTGGTTGACTAATCGTCTCAGGTGCATCGACAAGAGCGTTTGGCGTTTCAAGTAAATCATAATCGCTGTTGCGTCGCTTCGGGATGAATCCTGCACGTTGAATCGAAAGTTGTAATTCGTATTCAGTCGCACTGAATTTTGTCGTTCCAGAAGCGGAGACAACGTTCTCTTCCATCATGGTTGATCCTGCATCATCAGCACCTGCGAGCAAGGCCATCTGTGCAATACCCATACCCATCGTCGGCCATGATGCTTGAATATGGTCCACATTGTCCAAGAACAAGCGAGCGATCGCCACATGGCGCAAGTATTCCGTTGAACCAGCGCCACGTTCAAACCTATTTTGGCCACGATTTCTTTTTCCGAATGTATTGGTTTCCAACTGTACTGGCCATGCAATAAACGATGTAAAGCCAGGTAAGCCCAGCGAACGGATTTCTTCTTGTTGTTCTCGGATTCGATGGAGGTGTTGGACACGGTCTGCGTTGGATTCACCAAAACCGATGACATTGGTTGCACTTGTTGTCAATCCAAGTAGTTGAGCTTCTTTCATGACCCGCAACCAGTTGTCAGGATGTCCCTTTTTTGGAGAAACATCCTTCCGTACAGACTCAACAAGCATCTCAGCACCACCTCCGGGTAGTCCATGCATTCCAGCATCCTTGAGTTGTTCCAATACTGTTTGTGTTGACAATTGAGTGACTTCAGCAATTCCTTCAATTTCAATAGGAGAAAAGCAATCCAAATCAATCGTTGGATGGCGTTCTCGTAACGCTTTGATGAGATCGATGTACCAATCAAATTCAAGAGCAGGATTCACACCGCCTTGCATCAAAATACGGGAACCACCAATTGCCTCAAGTTCGTAAATACGGTCGTGGATTTCATCGTAGGATTGCGTATAGGTTTCTTCATGACCAGGTGGCCGATAGAAGGAACAAAATTGGCAGTTAATCGTACAGACATTGGTATAATTGATGTTCCTATCTACGAGGTAGGTGACTTCGTTCGAAGGGTTATGTAGACATCTTCGATGATGAGCAACTGCCATTAGCTGGTGAAGCGGAGCATCGTTGTAGAGTTCAATAGTTTCTTCGACCGTCAACCGAAACGGCTCGTTCGAAGATACAATCCTTTGCAGCGTCTCTTGCCAAGCCATGCGGCCACCTCAGAGACTACCAACAATTCGTTCAATATCAGTAATTGTTTTTGGACATGAGATGGTAAGGACATCGGGATCTCCATTCGTAACGAGTACATCATCTTCGATGCGAATCCCAATGTTTGCATACCGTTCTGGACAATCAACATCAGGGCGCCATGCTCCAAAATAGAGACCGGGTTCTACGGTTAGAACCATCCCTTCTTCTAGCAAACGTGGTGTGCCATCGGGCTTGTAAGTGCCCACATCGTGTACATCTAAACCGAGCCAGTGTCCCGTATTGTGCATGTACCACTTGCGTAGTTCACCGGTTTCAACATCAAGTGCTTCATCCAGCGTTTGCGTAATAATTCCAAGTCGAATCAATCCTTCAGCGAGTGCTTTTCTTGCAACTTCGTGTGGCATATTGTATGGGTTGCCTACTCGACAGGCATCGATGGCTTTCTCTTGAGCATCCAGAACGATTTCGTAAATTTCTTTTTGTGCATCTGAGAAGGTTCCCCCAATAGGCCAAGAACGCGTAATATCTGCTGCGTAACCCCGGTACTCTGCGCCGGCATCGATCAGAATAACTTCATCGGAATGACAAGGTGAATTGTTGACTGTGTAGTGAAGAATGGTTGCATTTTCACCGCATCCAACAATGGATGGATATGCCCAACCACTCGTACCTCCGTAAACGAAGAATCCCTCGATGATGGATTGGATTTGAAATTCATGTATTCCGTCTTTGCTCGCAGCCATTGCTAATTCGTGTGCTTTCGACGAGACTTCTGCAGCATAACGCATCTGTTGAATCTCCTCATCGGATTTACGCAATCGCATCTCAGCAATGCGACGGCTGGGATCTTCGACACTGATTGGACCAGAGCCAAAGTGTTGACGCTTTCGATCACGCTTCTCAACTGCAGACATGACGATTGAATCGATGCGAGGGTCAATACCAGGACGGACGTGTACACGCACCGAAGACTCAAGAAAGTGTTCAAGATGTGAGCACATGTCATGACACGAATCAGCACGATCGATTGGCCAATCTTGCAATGCACCTTCTGTACCAGGGCGTCGTCCTTCCCAAATTTCCATGAGTGTATCTTTTGGTTGAACAAAAAGATGAGAAATCCATTCTCCATTATCATGGTAAAACATCAATGTAGCTTCTGGATCTGTCCAACCACACAAGTACATCATATCGCTTGAGGAACGGTACGGATAATGTACATCGTTGCTCCTTTTTGCTTCTGGTAGAGAGGAGATAATGATGAGATCATCAACATCGAGTTGGGAAAGCAGACGGGTTTGTCGTTCTCGATAGACCTCCTTCGACAGGGTAGGTGGTTTCTCTGGCAACGTCTTGTATGCCTCATCGAACATTGTGCTCATTGTATCCATGCAAACGTCACAGTTTTTTAATCAATTCTTTGGCTCTTTGCCACGTTCTGTCCATTTCGCAAACCCTGTATTCGAATCGGATTGCTTTTGTTGACGCATGTATACAAGCACGGCAATGGTAAAAATGAAGAGAAGTGAAACCGTTGATGTAAGAATGGAACCGTTGTTTGATTCGAATGTATGTTCTTCTTGATGAACAATTTTGAAGGTTAATTCAGATGATTCTCCATCGTCATCTGTAACTTGAACTCTAATTTCTCGATAATTAGGTTGTTGGAGATCACCTGAAGCGAGGAAGGACTTACCGCTGAGAAGTGTTTTACCATCAACGAACCACGTATACTCGAGGATGTCTTGATCGTTGGACGTATCGAATGATGAATTCGCACTAAATGTCCAATTTCCAGAGGATGGAACGGTGAGAGTTGAACCGTCTTCTACAATAAAGCCATCGAATCGGAGTTCGATAGTTGGAATAATATTGCTAACGCTTACATTGTGACTCGCCGACACCAAATGTCCTCCTATGTCACGAACCAGTGCATTGACACGATACTCTCCTGCCTTTGTCGGCTCGAAAATTAAACGATTGTCCTCAAGTATCTCAGACTCCAAAACGGCACGCGGCGTTCCATCTGGTTCGGTGATGCTCCACGTGATGGTATACGACGATCCTTCGTATCCGTCATCAACATCGATATCGACCATGATTGGTTGTGATTCAATTACTTTATCGATAGCCGAGAGGTTCACAACAGGTTTGGATTGATCAACAACAACAAACTGGGTAATGTTGTTCGAGGATGTGAGATAAACATCCTGAATTTGTACCTGCAAAAGATAATACCCATCTTGTATCGATTGTGCATCAGCATCAACCTCGATTGCAAATAGGTTGCCTGATGTAACATCGGTGCTATCGAGTCTTGTGTAGGATTCCGAACAGATGCCGAATGGTGCGGGACAAATTCGGACATTTGAGAGAATCAATTCAGTCGTCTCAAGTGACTCAATTTGCAATGGTGGCAGCAAATAATTGAATGACAATTCGAGTGATTTGTCGTTGAAGATCTTTGTTGAATAGATTTGACTGTTGTCAATATCCAATGGATGCCTCAATACCGGGCGATGGTGCTCATTGCCACTGTACACAATCAAACCAAATGAAATCAAATCTGTCTGTTCAAGCAACGATATTTCGATGTAGCAAGTACAATCTATGGATTCCATATTGAATGAATGTTCCCATGACCACATCGTCAAATCTGTACCAGATTTAGTGTAGGGTACAACTTGATCAAGATAAGGACTTGAAGTTAGGAGAGACCATTGCTCGGGTTGGGAAATATTCCAAACAGTGATTTCTACTGATGTAAGAGGAACAGTTGAATCACCTGATAGATTCAAATTTGTTACGATGTGAATTCCGTCGAGTTGGTCGAATGAGATCTCAGGTTCTGTCGGTGCATCGCTAGCAATTGCCGTTAAGGAAGAGACATTGAAAATCAAGCACAGAACGAGCAAATGAACTGTCTTGGTCTTTCCGAACATGCTTCACTGACCTTCAAACGGATCGCACAATTCACCTTGACCCGGGAAACTGATTGGATTTCGTGGGTTCGTATCCCACTTAAACTCACAGTAATTTGTATGGCCGTCACCATCGCTGTCCACTAGCCGATCGGCTCCGTCAAATGGATCAAATTCGAAGTGGAACTCCCAGCCGGTAGCCATTCCATCGTCATCGTGATCCATGTAGTAAACTTCTGGACCGTCCTCCCAAGCGTCACCATCTGTGTCGTTGGTAACAGGATTTGTACCGTTTTGAAGTTCTTCAAAATTGGTGTAATTCTCAAGGTTGTTGTAGAATTTCATTCCATCTGGTGTATCAGGATCAATGTTGCACTCGGCGTTGGTCGAGTCGTTGTATCCAGGGCAGTATTTCTTAATCAAACCCGTTCGGTTGAGACCATCTTGATCCGGATCTTCCTCTCCATCATTGATTCCATCAAGGTCGCTATCGGCCATCGATGGGTCCATAACACCACGCGCGCCATATGCATTGATGGTAGCATTGTCAACGAGATTGTTGTTGATTGCTTCGTAGGAGTACTGAACTTCCCATCCATCAGGTAGTTTATCACCATCGGTATCGTCATCCACCGGGTTTGTATTCCAGTTTGTTGGGGATTCAGCACCGTTCGGCAACGTATCGTTGTCGATGTCATATGTATCGTCCTTGAGCGAGTTGAGAGAGGGGTCAAGAGCCCAACGACCTTTGCATCCATCGCAGAGTGGGTTCCCAGGCATATCAAATCCTGACAGATTCATTTCGTAGACCTCGTACTTCTTTTGCAATTCAAAACCGCCGAGCCAATTAATCCAGACATAGCCCCCTGGTTCCATGAGACAGCTGTTGGATGTGCTTTCAGTGCATCCGGGTCGGTCCCAATTTGAAATCGCAACCCACAGGGAATGGGAATTTGTGTTGTCTTCGGTAGACTTGACTTGCATTTCCCATCCATCAAGCATGCCGTCAGCATCTGTGTCGTTGATCAATGGGTTGGTTTCGTGTTGGAACGGTCGTGGAATAAACAGAATTTCGTTGCCATCGATTAGACCATCGTCATCCGTATCCGAGTTGTTGGCATGCGTGACGAAGTTATCGGCACCGGCGATTACCTCTTCGCCATCTTCGAGTCCGTCGTTGTCTGTGTCAAACATACAAGCCGATGTGAAATATTGTTCACCGTTGAAAATGTAGCCGAGTACAGACTCTTGTTGGTCACTTTCACCATCACCGTCTGTATCTACATTGGAAGCATTCGACCCTTGACCATCGCAAGCAGAAGAGAACTCAACAAAGTCAGAGAGGCCATCCGCATCAGTATCCGCAAGACCGGGATCTGAAACAACCCACGTCAATTGCACGCCGCGGTTAACGACCAAAATCTCCCAGCCACCCACTTCGATTCCGTCGAGGAGGCCATCGAGATCTGTATCTCCATGTGTAGGGTCTGTTGAGCGACCAACAGCATTGCCGTTGTCATCAAATCGAGCTTCGTATTCCATCAAATTGGTGAATCGTTCGGATTCTTCTACAATGTTCATCCAGACAAACAATCGAGTTTCGACTTGATCACCGGGTGCTACGTTGATGTGGTAGACGTACCCATCAACAGGAGCAACGAGATACACGGTCTGCTTGTTTCCACCACCGAGCGTGTATTGCCCTCGTGCAACGGTTGAATTTGCCGTAACATAATCTCCTTTTTGTACGTACACATCGACAACCGTTGTCGTTAGCTCAAGTTCATTGAAGACGACATCACCGTCGCCATCAGAATCCCATCCATCGAAATCAATGTCATCGTTAGCATTGCTAGCATTGCGTGGATTGAGTGGGTATTCAAGCGTCGTTCGGTTGTATTGGCTTGCTTCCCAACCATCAGGCATTCCGTCTTGGTCCGTATCTTCGGTCCAAGGTGATGTGAAGGATGGGAGGCCATTGACGAGGTCGAATTTCAAGGCGACCTCATACTCTTCAAGATTGTTGAGTCCGTCTTCATCCCAGTCGTTGTATCCGTCCGATGCATTGGATGGGTTAAGGAGTTCAGAAACGGCTTTTTGCGGAATGGTAGCACCAAATGGGTGGTTGTCCTTGAACGAAAAACAATACTCGAATCCGTCAGGCATTCCATCACCGTCTGTGTCCCAGTCACTCGGGCCGTTGAGATACCCATCTCCATCCATGTCCGACAAAAACCATGACGCACTTACTTCATCAGCAAACGGAGCAGCGGTTGGAAAACGTTGTGAAGGAGGAGTGATGACGGGTTCACCACAGTTTGAACCAAGCTGGAAGTCGAGAATCATGTTGGCGTTGTTGACTTCGAGAATGTCAGGAAGCATGTCGTTGTCTGAATCCTTTGCAGCAGGGTTCGTACCGTATTCTTCCTCCTGGAAGTTGAGCAGACCGTCGTCATCGAAGTCAAGGACTTGGTCACAGGAGTGGCGGCCGAGTGGGCTTTCCAATTCTTCCCAAGTTGGTGCACCCTCGAAATCTTCGAGGATATCTGAAAGTGTTTGCTCGAGTGGGCCGTTAAGGAGAGAGCAATCCCAGTTTCCAGACAGAGGATTGAACAGTGTTACGGTTCCATCTGGCGATGAGACGTTCATTGTGTAAATCGACTCCCAACGGTCGTTCAAACCATCGTTGTCTGTATCTGCTCGCTGAGGATCGGTCCCCAATTCAGCTTCTTGCTCATTGGTGAGTCCATCGTTATCAGGGTCTCCGTACCTGCCTTGGGTTGGGTCTGGCCACGAATCGCTTTCGTTGCTTACTTCTGCACCGTCAGCCTGATTTGTGGAACCAGACTCTTCCTCAGCTTCTTCTGCTTCACCACTGTCGAGTGGGTTGAGGCCGTGAGCAACTTCCCAGCCATCACTCATACCGTCGTTGTCCGTATCAGGATCGTCTTTCAGCGTACCGTACTGAGACTCTTCAAGAACGTCGGGCAAACCATCTCCATCGGTATCGATTGCATCACCGGAGGAGATTTCGATTTGAGGCGTAATCTCCTCTTCGGCTGCGCTATCAAAATCTCCGACGCCAGACGATGTTTGGTAGAACCCACTGATACCCACAAAGAGAGATCCAAAAATGAGGGTTGAGATGATTGCTGCGTACGCCATTTGATTGTGATTGAGTGACATAGGTTGTAGCCTCCGCGTCTTGACTGCTCTGTCGACGACATGGTTCGGTTATGAACCTTGACCTTGTTTGCGCAAAAAACCGAATGCAAATACGGAGACAATCACTGATTTTCATACTCTAGTAAAGATTGGATTTTGACCACAAAATTATCATTTTCTTGATGCAAGGATAAACGATAAGCTCGCCCATGTGCACGCTCCCACATTCCACACAGTAATCCAACCGTGAATGGAAATTGACTTTGCATGGACATTGTCAATTCCAGAGTATAATTCGAAGTGTCGTAATCGGTAACTTGTGCACCACCCCATCCTCGTTCACAAATGTAATTTTCGATGTACGCAGTCCAACTGGATGCATCGACAATGTAAACAGGTTGTTCACTCTTGAGAAACATGCCGGAAATTGATTGAATAATTGCTCTCAGGAGGTGTTTGAGCGTATCAAATTCAGGGGAGACTGTATCAAACCATTTTACATCCTGATGCGGGGCATAGGGCAGACACCCAAGTAAAAACCGCTCCATTGATTCGATAGGAATCAAGACGACACGCTCACCCTCAAACTTCAATTCATATTGGGAGTGTTGGTCAACCATCAACGATGAATCTGTAATTTTCACTTCATCATCGATGGACCAAGGCAGGGGTTCGAGGGGTTTGGGGTGAGGCAGGTCTGGTGAAGATTCGGTTTCGATCTGCACAGTTTGAGTCCTCGGTTCAACCCATCGTACCTTGAATCGCTGTTCGTGATACGTTTCGAGGAGGTACTGGCCTAATGCAACAGAGAGCAATGGATGAGCACTCTGCACGACGTTTTGCTTCTCAAGTTGAAAGGCACCCCAACCGAGTTGGCTCCCGATGTTATCGGATTCTTTCTTGAACTTCTTTTTCCGAAACAATCCACCAATTCGTGGCATTGTGTTCTTGAACTCCAAAGAATCAACGACGCCATTGATGAATGTGCGGCTCAAAGGATGATCGATGATGGCTTCAAACTGATTCCACCATGAATGGAATTCATGCTGTCTCCAAAGAACGACTTCACCGAACAATGGATGGATAAGTTGGCCACGATTTGGAACGATGTCCAACAAGACGGTTGATTCGATGTACCTCACATCCCTTCGTAGGCAGGGATGGATTCGGAATCAAAGCAGTATTGGACATGTTGGAAATCGGATTTCAAGTGCTGAACATCATGACGGACCTGCTCAGGCGCTTCCTGCTTCAGCAAGACTCGTGCATAGAGCGATGCAACTTCCGCCATTTCATTGACCCCCATGCCGACACGTGTCAATTCCTGAACGCCGAGGCGTAGTCCAGATGGGGACATTGCCTTTGTGTCTCCAGGAAGCATGTTCATGTTTGTAATTATGCCAGCATCCTCGAGTTTACGTGCAGCGATAGCACCTGCTCCAGAATCTGTTTCGCCGTGCCTCGTGAGAACTTGATGCGATGCCGTGTAGCCTCTTGACTCGGCAAGAACGTCAAAGCCTTCTGCAGCGAGTGACTCAGCGAAGGCCTTTGCATTGCGCACAATATCACTTGCATAGGCTTGACCAAACGCCTCAAATTCAGCAAGTGCAACAACTTTTCCTGCAACGTGATGCAAATGGTAAGAAGAGCAGACGCCGGGGAACATGGCATTGTTGAGGCGTCGATGGAACGATGCATCTTCGCTCGATGATAATAGAAATCCTCCTTGAGGCCCGGGGAAGGTTTTGTGTGAGGATCCAGTCATGATATCAGCACCTTCACGCAACGGGTCTTGGAAGACTCCACCAGCGATAAGCCCGAGGACATGCGCTCCGTCGTACATCACTGTTGATCCGACCTCATGCGCTGCATCGGCTAATTCTTTCAACGGAGTGGGGAACAAAAACACTGATTGTCCTACCAGTGTAATTCGAGGCTGCACTTCTCGAATGAGAGCACATGATGCATCGACATCGGGTTCCATTCGATCCTCGTCCCAAGGATACGTAGAGACGTTGAGGTCACGCAATCCAACAGCACCCATTCGAGCATGAGAAATGTGTCCGCCATCGGCGGTTGAAACGGCGGTGATTGCATCACCCGGTTTTGCAAGAGCTTTCAATGCACCAATGTTTGAAACGGTTCCAGATGTTGATTGGATGTTGGCAAAATTTGCTTGAAAGACCTTTTTTGCTAGATTGATTCCAATGTCCTCGATTGTGTCGAAATCATCGCAGCCTTGATAGTACCTCTTACCGGGCAACCCTTCTGCATATCTGCCATGAAGATCGGAATTTATTGCCCGTTTGACGTTGGGTGAAATAATGTTTTCAGAGGCAATCATGCCGAGGCCGTGCCCGTACAATCGTGCACTTTTCGCAGATGCGTCGAGAACTGCGTTCACCGAATCACGTGGAGAGAGATTTCCCATGCAAGACGCTGGGCAACGAGGTTCATGAATTCTGTGAAACAACCAGCAGGAATTCAACGCTGGCTTGGCCTTCTTGGCCCAGAGTATGTGGAGCGTTCGCTTGCGATGGTATGTGTCGGAACATTACGATCGGAGAGGTTCAGGTCAGAAACAGGCGTTCGGCTCGGGCCGATGCTTGTTGAGCGATTGAGTGCTGTGGTCTTTTTCTGGATCATTGCTTGTCGGCCTCGATAGGCAACAGGGCCAATCAATCGTTCGAGAGCAGGCATATCTGAATCTTCTTCTTTTGGCCTCTTTAGCCACCATCCAGATGAAAGGATGGAGAGTTTACCTGGTCGGTTTTTGGAGATTGATAGCGCATTGCGCTTCAATCGTGATCGAATCGTTTTGTCGGAATCCTTGGGCAAACGTTCCGTCAACCACCCCGGAAGGCCAATGTCCAAAACAACACCGTTTACTGTCACAAGGATACCAGACAGCAAGAGATGGGTCCCTACCGGAATGTTGTCTCGACTTGGTTTGACCTTCGAACGCTTCATCATTTTTGCATACTGAACTAGGGATCGTTGATCTCGGTGCTTGATCTGTTTGCGTTGTTGACGATTGAACCGGTGCATTCCGTATTGAAGAATGAACAACGTTACAGTGGCAACCGCACCTTCGGCAGCTCCGTAGATCGAGTCCAGACCAATACCCGTAACAATGAAGATCATAGGCAGAAGAAAGAACTGGATAGTCCGATGAACGAGCGATGATGAATAACGTGGCGTCATGCCTCTACGAACGGCCTCGTGATTAACGATCATGACATTGGCGTTAATGGCTTCATCAATTCCACCTTTTGTGGCTAAACCTGCTACAGGATTGACTGGAGCATCATCGAGCCAACGACGCAATGACTTTCCTTTCTCAAGTACCAACGAAACCTCAATGTCCTCCGCATCTGCTTCGTGGCCGAGTATGACTGAGAGTGCCTTGACGCGAGGGTCGTTGACATCGCTTTCACGCAGTTCCTTGTAAATTGAGAGGGCTTGATGCCAATCACCTCTGTCGAGCAGACACAATGCTGCAGCGATACGAGGGCGAACTCCAAGCGGATCATGCTTCACAGATTCCAGAGCCAATTCCAATGCTTCTTCGTGTTTCCTTTGCATACGAAGCGTAGCCACATTGGAGATGGATGAGACAAGAGAGATTCGGTCTTTGTGTTGAGTGGCTTCCTTCGAAAACGTTGGGGACCAATAACGAAGCATGCGCATTTTTTCATTTAGGTGATCTATGGTCGAGTTGTTCTCCCAATCCCATAAGTCATCCTCATCAACGCTACCATGCCAAGGATCAATCCATTCACAGATGAATGCGAGGAGTTCAGGCTCATCGTATCCTTCAGGTTGTTGCAAGCCACGTAATGCACCTCGTGCTGCATCCAATCGACGAGTCGCAATGTAGCCGGTAGCGATTAGCATCCTTGCCTCGTCATCATCGCCACCTGATTGAGCAAGAACTTTCTTTGCTTCCTCGATGGCTTTTGGCCACAATCCACGAATGGCACAAGACCACATCTTTGCACGTGCTTTTTCATGACGAACCAACGATTGGTCACCTTCGATTGATTGTTTTTGGAAACGAATAAGGGCGTCGAGGTCTTCTTGGAGAGCAGCATTATCGATGTACTCACGCATCCAATCACCACCAGCTAACATGACAGCACCTTCACGTCGCTCCTCTGGGTCCAAATCAAAACGAATCTGGCGAAGAGGTGACAATCGTGCAATCGATAACAACCAAGTGAAGAGGAAAACAGCGTTACCAACTGCAATAAACATCCATGTAGCGAGCAATCGCATTTCTTCGTTGAATCCTCGATTTTCCAAGTCGGAAGTAAACGGCATGAGGTCTCCGAATTCCTTGTAACAAACGAGGAGGAGAAGGAGCACTGTATAACCAGAAAATCCAGCAAATGCAAATGAAATTTGTCTCCCTTGTGCAGCTTCTTCGGTACGAATTTCACGCGGTGTATCAAGCGTAACACCAAACATTCCGCCGAATGTCTGCCCACCGAGAATCAAGTTTCGTGTGAGTTCAAAAATAAACGCTAGACCGACAATCGCAATGTTCAATGAGAGATAGAACGACAAGAATTGAGGCATGGATTTAATGAATTCCCAATGGAACAAAAATTCGGAAATAAGATCGATGCGCACATAGATGGAGTGACCAATGATTCCACCAAAGTTCAAGATATCTTCGCTATTATCTGGACTGTTGTAGAGAACGTGGAACACGGTTACAATACCATTCAGGGCCGTGACTGGCATGGTAATCAAAAATAAGACCAGGAGCAAGGAGAACAATCGGTTGACAAAAGATGGTTTGTCAGGATCGATAGGATTCTTTCTGCCGTTCGCAGTCCTCCACTTATTCACGAGTAGCATGTTCCAGGACGCTCCCATGATGCGACCATATGCAAGGATCGTTGGTGCCATAAAGACCAACATGGTAATTGCTAACCAGACTGGAGTGATTTTTCCATCGTTTTGGTTTATACCATAAAAGAGTGCAATCATCGTAGCAAACAGGAGTATGGAAAGCGTGAGAATACGCCGAACACCGACACCAATCGAGGTTGCACCAATTCTCGTGTCCCCTTTACCGGCCAGTTGAGCGTTCATGGTTTCCCAAGGAGAAATAAGAATTGGAAGAAGGACAAACAAACCAATGATCCACAAGTTTGGCTCGAAATAAACCTCTGGCTGGAAAATAAGCTCAGAAATCAAAAGGAGGACACCGAGCATTCCCATCATGTAGAGTCCAACGCCAAAGGCTACACGGCCTTGTTGAAGAATCTCCCGAGCATCGTCAACGGTTCGTGTTAGTCGATGTACTTCGTACAGATTATCGTCAATCTCAAACGCGACTTGCAGAGCAGAAAGTTGTCGTGGAACGAAAAATTTCCACAACAATCCGGCAACAAACAAAGCGGACAACAAAGGGTACAGATAGGTAATGTCAAATTCTGTTGGCTGTGCGACTGTCGAGGCTGAAACTTGTGGAAGGAGTCCCAAGGCAACGAGGACACTGCCTAGGAATACCTTCCGCATGGAACACACCTCGATATTGTTCATGATGAATACTTCGCCGTCGTTCATCACGCTTTGCGGTGTCTTTGCAGAAACGCGTCGATGCGGTCAAATGCTGTGTGGAGCGTCGGAACATCCGGCAAGAAAACGAGTCGCACGTGACCTTTTCCTTTGTCCTGACTAAACCCAGAACCGTGAACGAGCAACACATGTTCCTCATGAAGTAATTGAAGGACAAACTGCTTGTCATCCTCTTTCCAATGCTCGTCCGTTAGTCGAACGAACATGTAGAATGCACCCTCGGGTGTTTCAACTTCAAGCCCCTCGATTTCTGATATTCGTTGGAGACAGACATCTCGACGTTCTTGAACAGTTTTGGAGTATTCCTTCATCCATGAGCGGTCTTCCTGCAAACCAGCCAGGAATCCCAGTTGTGCTGGCGTAGATGCACAAAGACGTGAACGAAGAATTCGCTCAACTCCATCTCGGACTGAGGCCAAAACAGATGTTGGGTCGTGAATTGCCATGTATCCAATCCTCCATCCGGGTGCATAGTAGACCTTTGAGACACCGTTCATTGTTACAACTGGAATTGAATTAGATCGACTTGCTGCGCTTACTTGACGGTTTGAAAAATCAAGACCATCATAGATTTCATCAGCAACAAGGATACAATTTGGCCATGGTTTCAGAATCTGCAGCAACCGATCAATTTCTTCTTGACCGACCACTGCGCCTGTTGGATTGTTTGGATTAATCAAAACAAACAGTCGAACATTATCGCTCATCTTTGATTCAATGTCATCAAAATCAAGCGACCATCCATCATCAGAATTTAATCGATATTCGATTGTTTCAGCACCGTACATTTGCGGATACGCCATGTAGGGAGGATAGTGCGGACCCGGAGCCAAGACTTGACTACCTTCTTCCAAGGTCGCCTGAAATAGGACTTGAAGTGCCTCTGTAACACCGTGGCAAACGTACACATCATCCGCTGAAGCAGGCCAACCCTTTGTGCGTTCATCATTCGCAATTGCAGTACGTAACTCCGGTAAACCATAAGATGGCGAGTATCCATTCTTTCCATCGTTCAAAGCTTTGGCGAAGGCTTCGACCATGTGTGAAGGGGTAGGCAATCCAGGGTATGCGATTGGATCACCGATGTTGAGCTTGATAATGGAGTGACCTTGTGCCTCGAGTTCGGTAGCAGGAACCACCACATCGCGAATGGCATACTCGATGTTGAGAGCACGATCGGTTGCGCTAATGGGTTGCATCGAATCACTTCACTCAAGGTTTGAGGGGTCAACACCACCCATGCTGCAGATGTGCCGGAACTCGTTTTCTTGTACGGGCTGAATCGAGAGTCGTTGTCCTCTTCGTATCAACAACATATCCGCAAGTGCTTCTTCTTGTCGCACAGCATCCAATGAGACAATGTTTTCCAGTTCACATACAGGTTCAATATCAACCATGAACCATCGAGGATTTTCAGGTGTGGACTTTTCATCGAAGTATTTTGAGGACGAGTCCCAAGACGTGAAGTCACCGTACCCTTCGTTGCACACTTTGGCTATCCCTGCTACATGAGGTGGTTTACAATTTGAATGATAGTAGAGAATTAAATCTCCAACCTTCATTTCATCCCGCATCATGTTCCTAGCTTGGTAGTTGCGAACACCGTCCCAATGGGTCTTCCCATCTGTGACGAGTTGTGCGTAGGGATAAACGTCGAGTTCCGACTTCATCAACCAATACTTGACCATGTTTGTTGGTAGGAATACAGGTCTTATCCCTTTGCTTGGCTTCACCACGCTTCTTTGTTGCTCGAATCGTGGATGAGAACCGCCTCCAAGACGTCCGGGTCATCTGCTTTCATTTTACCGAGTCCCAAACGTCTTGACATTGCGGATGGACCTCCGACAACACCGATTCCAAGTTTCTCGAGTGTTACGAAAATAGCAGGTAGAAGGAGCAAGGCACTCGCTGCTGCAACCCAAAGCAAAATGAGAATAACCGTTACAAACGGTTTGATCTCAGGAATCGGAATTTGATAGGCAGTGAACATACCAAGCGATGTGACGACGGCCGCCTCAAACAGCGACATTCCTGTTCCAACCGCTGCGGAACGAATCGCCTCAATTCCACCGCCTAGTTCACGTATACGATTGGCGATGTGAATTGAAAAGTCTACGCCCACACCCACAAGAATCGAGCCAATCATGACCGTTACGAGAGATAACGGCACATCCATTTGCCACATAACGAGCCACTGAAGTGCAACTGTAGCGATAACAGGTGATGTCGTCAAGAGAGAATACCGAATGTCTCTGAACACAACAGCGAGTACGATCAGTGTCAGCACAATGGCGAATCCGAGCGAGGTCCATTGTGAATCAACAATCAATTTGTTGACTTCGATAGCGGTTGCAGCGACTCCTGTCAGTTTTTCAGCACGTTCTTGATGCGTTCCCTGGAATCCCTCTGAATACTCGTTGATTTGTTCGACAGCCACGGCGGTGTCCGCTACAGGAATGAATGGCATGTCGATGTAAATCAGCGTTCGGTCATAATCTGAATTGATGAAAATTTCACGCATTTCTTTTGTCAATGAAGAGTAGAAAACATCGAGCAAGAAAATCTGACTCTGGGTTGAACCCGGCAAGCCAAATTCTTCCGGAGTCGTCAACAAATCCCAGAAGGTTGCACCTTGTGTAACTTCTTGGTCGAGCAAGACTTCGAAGGTGTTTCGAACATCCTCTGGAAGAATCTCATATCCGGGAATCTCTTGAATTTGTGCAAGGAGTGGTTGACCAGATAGAGTTGGGGCTAGTCCGGTTGCTTTCATGAGGAATACAACAGAAACAGCAGATGCATTTTCTACAGTATTGAGATTCCTCTCAAGGCCATCAATGATTTTCAGATTTTGAGCTGGATCATCATTGGTTGGGTCATTGTCGGTCACATCGCCAGATACATTTGCGTGGACAAGAACCATACCGATTTGGCCTGCATTGAATTCCCGGCTGTATTGTTTCATTTTGATGACCGGTTGCTCACCTTCAGGAGCCATACCAAGCAAATCGATGTTTTCTTCAACGTTGGCCTGACCCAGTGTCGCTGAAACGAGCACAAGAATCAAGAAAAATCCGATTAGGCTACGATCGCGTTTGATCGGAATATCCACCGCAGCATCGAAGACCCTTAATGGAGGATGTTTCGGCTTACGTAAATCGAGAATTAGGGTAAGATTCGGAACCATAAACATCGTTAGGATATAGACGATGACAATCCCACCGGACAGCGCAATACCAACGGTTTTGATTGGCGCCATTGGCGTGAAAATTAGTGAAATAAATCCAATAACGGTTGTAACAGCAGACAAGAAAACAGCACGACCTGTTGATTTCATAGAAGCTTGCATCTTTTCGGTTCTGCTACCTTCTTCTTCAGCGTACCTGTTGGTAATGTGCAACCCATATGAAACACCTAATGCAAGCAAAATTGGACCGACGATAATAACCGTCATCGTCACCTCATAATTCGATGCCCCGATAATCCCCAATGTCCAAAAGACTGCACACAGTGTTGGGAGCCCGGCAATAATGACAACTTTGATTCCCTGAATTGGGCGAATACCGGAGATTCCTGCTTGCAGAAGATCAGAGTGGAAAACAAAGAGACCAACAGCGACAAGGACAACTGCAAGCGGGAAAATTTCCCAGAACAAGCGGAAGGAAAACTCAGTCACCGAATTCGTAATTGGGACAGGCCCAGTCAGGGTCATTTTCAGGCCAAGGTCATCCCAATTACAACGATCAGCACTCGCTGGATTGCCGTTCTGATCGAATTCACACGGACGTTGTTCGGTCGAGATGTTGTCAAGTCGTTGTTGTGTTGCTTCGATGATATCTTTGGCTTCGATGGAGTCGACGACTGCAACCGCCATGATGGCCCGGTCAAGTTTCAAATCCTCTCCATCAAAACATCCGTTGTCATCGGTATCTTCATCGTTCGGTTGGCCGCTGCATGCATTGGTATTTCGAGCAAGTTTATCGAGACCTGGCGTTGGTGATCCGTCGGTTTCGTACATTTCACCGATGATCAAATCGATGGTTGTCTGGGAAGGAATTTCGTAACCACCAGCAAATTGGTCATCTCCGGCAGAGAGTGCCGTGTTGACACTCGCTGCGAAATTCTCACAAACCTCTTGGAAGGAAGGGCATTGACGACCCAATTCGGTAATGAAAGCATCACGTACACGTGGCAAACTTGAATTGATTTCCTTCAGTACCGTTGAAATTGAAAGAATGTAAATGACATCATCGCTTTCGTTGTCAGAAACATAAGGATTGATGCTTTTTTCAACATAGCTGATTTCTTGTAAAATCCTTTGGTCAGTGATGTTGTTTTTATCCGATTCTATGTAAATGACCATAACGTTGGTTGTCCAATCCGCTTCAACCATTTCAATAAGTTCCTTGACCTCACTTCCATCTGGGAGGTATACTTCCATATCACCATTGACATTGAGCGCAGGTTCGTTTGGATCATCATCAAACTGCGTGTCGTCAAGGAATCCTGACGTTGTGACAAAATACAATGTGATCATCAAAAACAAGGCAACGGTTGCAATAGGAAAACGTGTGATAACACCCGTTGCTCCGGTTTTCTGCCATTCTCGTTTCAACCTCTTCGGAGCTTCGAGAACTGCGTCAACTGCCTTTTTCGCATCAAAATCGCGCACTCGGGCAGAGATGTCAACCGAGGCCACTCGTACACGCTCTCGGCTGTAGTCAGCAATCGCCTGAATACGTCCAACGTCCTCTTCATCATGAGAGGATGTTTTGTCTTCGGCGTCATCCGGCATACGGCTACCCAACAGCCCCTCGGGTCTTTCATTGAAAGTATTGCTGTCTCATTGTGAGGGAACCGTTGAAAAAGAAACGCACACAGGGTCAATCGGACCCCCCCGTTCACAGGGGGCAGGGCCGGTGTTAAGCATGGGAACGCCTCGACTTCCAGAAAAGCGATGGTCAATCGACCTCGAAAAGAGCATACAGGAACAACATTACGCAGATGAAAGCGCATATCAACAACGATATGGTTTCAAGCCAGAGAGTGGGAAACCAATTTTTGTGATTGACACACCACCTCCATACCCATCAGGGACGTGGCACATTGGTGCTGTTGCTCAATATTCGATGATCGATGTTCTGGCTCGTTCTCAACGATTGCTTGGTAAGGAAGTCTACTTTCCTTGGGGTGTCGATCGGAATGGAATTAACATTGAATTCACCGTCGAAAAGAACACGAAACGAAAGATGAAAACGTACGACAGAGAGGAGTTTCTCAACTTATGTCGTGAAACCATCGAGACCTTCACCCAAGCCATGCGAAAAACAGCTGCTCGTGTAGGCTTATCTTGCGATTTTGCAGCAGAGTATCTCACCGACGCTCCTGATTACCGATCCGTAACCCAATCAATCTTCATTGAACTTTTCAAAAAAGGAGACATCGTCGAAGACTTGAGGCCCAACATCTACGATCCGGTCGAAGGAACGACGATTGCTGATGCTGAAGTAGAGCGAATTGGTCGAATGACCAAATTGGTCGATGTTCGTTGGAAGACCGAAGATGGTGAAGACCTTGTCATCTCAACAACACGGCCGGAATTGATTTGTGCATGTGGCGTCGTTGTTGTCCATCCAGATGACCAGCGTTACCAACATCTTGTTGGGAAAAAAGCCATTCTTCCAATGCCGGTATCAGGACGTGAACAATCCGTTGAAATTCAGACACACCCATCGGTCAAGTCCGAATTTGGAAGTGGAATTTTGATGGTTTGTTCGTTTGGTGATCAAAACGACGTCGCAGTTTTCAGAGAACTTGGCCTTGCACCATTCCAAGCAATCGATTTGAACGGATGCATGACCTCAATCTCGGGCCCTCTTGAAGGGTTATCAGTCCTTGATGCCCGCACAAAAGCCATCGAGATGTTGGAAATGGAAGGTAACATCGACGCCATTGAAGAGCGACAGCAGGAAGTCCCCGTTTCAGAACGAGGGAAGAACCCTGTCGAAATCATCCTTCTGAAGGAATGGTACGTTCGTCAGACACACATGCAAGACAAGATGCTCGACTTGATTGAACAGATTGAATTCCACCCGCCACGTAACCGACAATTCTTGTTGGATTGGATGGACAACATTAGCATCGATTGGCCAATATCACGAAGACGATGGTATCACACTGAGATTCCGATTTGGTATAGTGAAAACGAGGACCACATCATCGTTCCACCCGCAGGAACCTATGTACAGCCTTGGAAGGACGTACCTCCAGAAGGATCAAGAGTGTTGCAACGAGATACCAGAGAGGACATTGGATCATATTCCGACCTCAAAGAGCAGATGGGGCAAATCCGTGGTGAAGAGAAAGTCTTCGATACATGGATGGATTCATCCAATTCCAATCTGTTCGTCAGCGGGTATCTCAACAAACCAGAGGTTTTCGAAAAGGCGTTCCCAACGGCTTTACGCCCTCAAGGAAAAGAAATCGTTCGTACCTGGTTGTACTATACTTTACTCAAATCTGCGCTCTTGCTTGAGCAACCAGGTTTCAAACATGTGTGGATTGATGGTTTGGGCATGGACCCGTGGGGCAGAAAGATGTCGAAATCGCTCGGAAATGGAATCGATGCAGATAGTGTTCTTGAATGTGGAGCTGGAGGACGAACAGGTTCATGGAAGGTGCGAGGACCAGATGGTTCGGTCAGTCTCAAAGCCAACAAAATTGGTAGCGAATGTTTCCGACTATGGAAGGCATGTGAAGCTCAAGTTGGAGATGATTTCCACATCAATCCAGAAGAAATTGAATCGAAGTACTTCGGTGTACTAACGAAGTTATTCAACGTCGCACGATTTGCTAGCCAGTTTGATTGTCCAGATGAGGAACCATCTGCACCGTATCCGATTGAAGATCGTTGGATTCAATCTGAGTTCGCAACCATGATGGCAAGCGTACGAACATCATGGGAAAATCTCGATATTTACACTGCTACTCAGGCTCTCAAGACATTCGGAACTGGTGTTTTGCCTTCACATTGGCTTGAAATGGCAAAATCTCGGTTGTACGATGGAGATCAGCATGCTGCTTGGACCATTCACAACATACTACGTGATTTCCTCGCTGCATTCAGTCCAGTTTGTCCCTTCTTTTGTCATCACATTTCAATGACGCTCTACGGAACGAGCGCTGTTGATGTTGATACCTTCCCCAATCTACCACCAGTCGATGAGGATTTAAATTCCAAAACTTCAGACATTGAGTCGTTCAACAGTGAGGTTTGGAAAACGAAGAAAGAAAACGGCTTATCGCTGAATGCCGAGATAGAAGGCATCGTGATTCCAGACAACCTCACTGGATTCAAGGATACCCTCACTCGGATGCACAAATTACTCTGATTCATCGATAAATTCCAGCGTGGTTTGACGGGAATCCAATTCTTCGAGTAGCCCTAGTCGAAAACCGATGAGCCGAATTTTTTCATCTTGGTGAACATTTTCTGCGAACAGTCTGCGGACTTGTCTAAGAAACACATCTGTATCATCCATGGCAACGGGTATCGAACGCCCATGCGTATGTGTTTCAAAGCCAGTGTATCGGATCTTGACTTCTGCAAGGCGGCCCGCAATTCCTTCAGTTCGAGCCTTTTCTAACACAGACTGCGTCAATTGTTCAAGAAGTTCAAGCACATGCACATGATCACTTTGATCGCTGGAAAATGTTCGCTCTTTACCAATCGAGCGTCGAGACCTTAGGGGGCTAACATCGTTGGATGTCAAACCCTCAACCACCCTTAACAACCAAGAAGCAAATCGACGAGATGTCATTCGGGCAAGAGCCAGTTCACCCAATTCAACCGCCTCGTCCATGGTTGTCACACCCCACTCTGCGAGAACATTGGCAGTTTTCGGACCAATACCTGGTACTTCTCTCACAGATCGAGCCTCGAAAAACTCTGAAATCTCATCCGGTAGAACTCGATGAATACCGTTTGGTTTGTTCACTTCGGAGGACATCTTCGCGATGATTCGTGTTGGTCCGATTCCAAAAGAAGCCGTTAACCCCACCTTTGAATGAATCGTTCGTTGCAGTCTTCGTGCAAGGGCCATCGCTTCATCCCAATCGTGCTTGACAATCTCAGTAACATCGAGATAGGCTTCATCGATGCTCGCTTGTTCGAATTTGACTGAATCTTGCCTCAGAATCTTCATGACGCGTCGTGAAGCCATCGAATACAACGATCGAGTACCCCGAATGAAGCGAGCAGGGCCAAAAGGGTGCCCAGGACATCGACGCCATGCTTCAGAAATTGGCATCGCAGACCGAACACCGTATTCTCTTGCAGCATAGTTGCATGTCGATACAATGCCTCGGCCACGTCCTTGCATCGGATCCGATCCAATGATTAACGGTTCATCCTCAGGGAAGCCGTGGTGAAGAATCTCGACCGATGCGAAAAATGCATCGAGGTCGCAATGGATGATGATTCGCTCTTCACGCACACACCGATACACTTGTCGGCAGTGTTTGAAATTCATCCTTCACTTTTCCATTACCCTCTGCAAAAACACTGAGGTTTGGTTTCAGTGATTGGCAATACTTGGTGAGACAATGCATCCAGTGGAACGACAGCGTAGTGAATTGCGCATCCCTTCGACAGGCATCACCCTGCTCGAGGGACCAGGGTACTTTGGAAAAGACGGCCGATTGCTCGCTCAACATTGGACGAGCATTCTTCTTTCGAGAGGGCATGCTGTGCATTGGATTGATGGAGGCCATCGGTTTGACCCAAGCGGGTTTTTTCCATCCATGCGTTCACTCGATTGTCCTATCGAAGATGGTTTACGTCGATTGTACATTGGAAGAGGATTCACCTTACATCAACTGCATGCACTGATTCAAAGAGTTCGGAATGAGGTTGCATTAACACAGGCATCGATGATTGTTGTCGATGGTATGCTCGCGATGTTTCTTGATGAACAAATCAAACGATTCGAAGCTCGTTCGATTCTACGTCATTGCATGGCTTCGCTCGAAGAAGTGGGCCGAAACTGTCCAATTGTTCTTCTCGATGGAAAGGCAACCTCTCCTTTGCATCAACAACTCAAGCATACGATGCGGCCTTATGTTCGACATCGATTGAAAGGAACATGGAACGACCGAGAGAAAACAACACTTCGACTCACAAGCTCCACAGGTGTTTACCAAATGACCATGAAACAACCGAGTCATCCAATTGCTCAACAACAATTGAACCATTTTACATCCATTGTTCCAACCGAGCGACTGGCGGCTCAAGCAGTTGCTCTTCCGACCAACCAAACGGAGCGAGAACCGACCATATTGCCCGCACAGCAAGTCGACGGTAGTAATCGACATCGATGCGCCGAAGTGGACCATCCAAGTGTTCACATTCCCGTGCAAGAACAACACGTTGCAACGGATTGATGGCATCTTTTGTGCATACAACAAAACGTACTTTTGAAGCCAATTCCAGAGGATAACCGAGCGACTCTGAGCGCTGATAGGCCAACATAGCCACGGTTTGTGAGGAATTCGCAGAGGGCCTTCGAGAGATTCGTTGGGCGATGAGCAAATTCTTTGCACGCACCTGATGGTGCTCAAGACGCTGCACTTCGTCGAGGAGAAGACGTTGAATGTGGCATTGTACACGATAACTTGGAATGCCATCGACCAAATCCTCGGTTTCCGCCAGCATTTCCAACGCCCGTGTTTGCAGTTGAGCAACCCAAGGACACGTCGAATGTTGCCGTAACTCAAGGCCTCGAATCTTCATTCCATTCTCGCCATATGCCCAATACTTCGTAAGTGAACCACCGCTGTGCACCCTGCTTGGGAGGAAAGCGATGCAGCGGTACGTTGCTTCGTATTCGAGAGGAATGCCCGTCATTTTGTGCACATGGTTCGAGAGTTCCATCGCAGATTGATGCTGCTCTTCGAGAGAACGACCCTCTCGATCACGGATCCAGATGGAATCGACAATGGCATGCAACACTTCCCAACCACGTTCTTGGGCACAATCGATGGTCTGCAAGAGAAGCTCACGAGCCCAAGCGCATATGGCTTCATGTGCTTCAATACGACCAAAACGAGCGTTTCGATATCCTGTGTAACCAAAACACGTGACAAGAAGCCATTTGAGAGCGTTCTGCTGACGATCGGCGGCATCGCCCTTAACGACAATTTGCTGCTTAAGGTGACGACGTCGTTCAATGAGAGGTGCAACGACTCGACCGAGAAAACCGTGCCTGCGACCACATGTATGCGTCATCAATTCAGGGACTTGGAACGCATTTGAGCACTGTTGAGGAAATGCAAGACTTGCTGATTTCCATTGTTGCTGTTGCAATTGAAACCGCTTTTTGGCTTCATCCGGGTGAAGAGGTAGTGGCGTGGTGTTCTTCACGGGTTGACAACAACTGCAATTCAATGTCTCTGGAGAGATGTTACGCGTTGCGATGATGCTTGGAAAGAGACTTGCAAAATCGAGTTCGATGACGTTGGCATAGACACCAGGTCGGCTGTCTAAGTAGAGCCCTCCTCGATCGGATTGCAACAAATCCCATGCTGACTTGGTATCTTCAGGACGCGTCTTTTTCCACGGAACAAGCACACCATCTTCCATTGCTACTCGATATTGTATCGCACTGATGACCGAACCCGGAGATTTCCTTGAGGCATCACTGATTCGTGTTGCAGAAACACGCGCAAGTTCGTACAGTCCATCGAGCCCCCCTTCTCGAAACATGAAACTTGACGAAAGATCGATATGAATACGACCTTCGAGCGGGAACTGAGGATCGCTTCGCAACACCTGCCCATAGGACGAAAGAATCCTCGTTTGACCAATCTGTCTCAGAGGAGTCTGGTTTCGTCCAAGACTGATTGCTGTATGTTTGGCTTCAACATAACGCAACAGATGTGGAAAGCCTTCGGTGTTGCCACGCAACGACAGCACAAGATCCGGATCATACTTTCGAAACCACTGTTCCAATTGTTGGAGAGATGAGGATTGCTGCAGAAAAAAAGCAGCTTGTGGCCCTGTGACGGTGCCAGACGTATCGCATGGTGTAACGAGAACACGTGTTGGCTGGCGACACAGGGTTTCTCCTTGACCAACCTCCTCGAGAACAACCTCAAGTCGACAACATCGCCAGTCACGTCGTTGAACATCTCTTTCCAAGAGCGAAAGGTGGTTGTTTTCGAGAGACACAGGTGAACCAATGGTCAATCGCTTCGAAGTGAGATATTGCTGTTCAGCTCGAACATCTACGGAATAGAGGTTGTATCGAACATGCTCACCACGCGCATCGATGTGTTCGGCGAGAGCGCGTAATGTAGCACACGATTCAAGCGTAAGTGCAAGCATACGTTCCGTATCGAAGGAACCCAATTCGGGTCGCTTTCTCTCGAAGGCATAACGTTGCAGGCCGTATCGAATCCAGAGTTCAGGCTGCGACAACCATTCGACGAGATGCTCGAGATCTGATGAACTTCCGGCGACATGAAGTGTAGGATGCCAAGGCTCACGAAATGAAACAACGGAGCCTTGCTCAGTCACAATCCATACCAGCATTTCGAGTTGTGCTGAGCAAAGATGGGCGTCCAAAATCCAGCCACTAGTGCTGCTCATGCTCGTCTCCACCCAAAGACAAAATGTGTTGTTGAAGAGACGCAATACGCTGTTCAAGCGCTTGAATTCGTTCATGAGCGCCGAGAATCATCGACAAGAGCATCGGCCTCCACGCCTCGTGCGCAGGAAGCATGCCGCCTGCTGCTCGACGCATTCGAACATCATGGAGCATCGCATCAAAACGACAGCGATCCTCATGCGATAGTGCACGCCGGTACGGTACGAGAATTTCGATCTCTTGTTCAACGCGTCCTCGCCAAGTTGGTACAGTTCGTCCCATAGTGTTGGAACGACGAACGCTAGGGAAGCGTTGTGCGAACCCCTTCTGAAAAGTGAAAATGGTCAGGAAAGATCGCTTCGATTGACAGTGGTTTCGGCCATGCCACCATCCAAAACAGTGAGAACGGCATCGACGATATCAAGCCCTACACGTCGCTGTGCTTCGATGGTAGCAGCACCGATATGAGGCGTACCATGGAAATTTGGATGTTGAAGAAGAGGAGATGTGGAGTCAACTGGCTCGTGTTCGAAGACGTCAAGGGCCAGGGACGACAATTGTCCAGATTCAAGTGCTTCAAAAGCTGCATCTTCATCAACGATACCACCTCGGGCGCAGTTGACGACATGATTGCCACATTTGAGATTGAACGGATCGACGCCGGGCATCATCCTGATGCGCTTTTGATTGACAAGATGATGTGTTTCATCAGTCAAGTTGCAGTGAATGGAGATATGCGTGCATGTTTTGAAGAGATTGTCGACGTTCTTGTGCATCGTCACACCTGCCTTCTTTGCGATGGCAAGTGGAAGATAGGGATCGTAAGAATGAACCTCCATTCCAAACGCCTGAGCGACGTTTGCAACGCCTTGTGCAATCCGTCCGAAACCAACGAGGCCGAGCCTTTTTCCGTAGAGTTCTGTTCCTTTAAGTTCCTTTTTTGCCCATACACCATCACGTAATGATCGATCGGCACGTGGGATGAATCGAAGCGAAGACAGCAAATGTCCAACGGTGAGTTCCACGACGCTCTGGGTACTCGCACGAGGTGCGTTGACGACCGGCAGGCCTAGACGAGAGGCTGCGTCAAGGTCGATGTTATCGACACCGACGCCTGCACGTGCAACCACCTTCAACCGAGGTTGACTTGCGTCCAACATCTCTTTCGTCAGTTTGGTTGCACTGCGAACAATGATTGCATCGAAATCAGCCAATGCCCCATCAACCAGTTGATCGTGTTCGATGAAATCCTGAACAACCTCGCAACCAGCACTTTCGAGTTTCTTGACGGCCTCTTGCGCCATGCCGTCGGTTACGGCTACTCTTCGCATGGTTGATGCTTATCGAAGAGGTGTTAGAACATTGGGTTCGCTTCGATTTTTTCACAATGGATTCATAGGAAGGAGAAAACTGGGATGGTCCAGTGAGCCTATGGCAGCAGAGGTTGATATCCAATCACTTGTCTGGGCTTTAGGCATCCTCTCTGTGCCTGTTTTGACAGCAATACCACTCCGCTTTATGTGGCAATATTGGATCGGTGGAAGTCACGAAGAATCCGAATACCGAACAAACGTACGACAAATCATTGACTCTGGCAGACAATTGGAAAGTTACAGACATTCACTGAACGATGTTGCTCGAAGCTTGAGAATTACTCCATCACGACAACGATTGATTGAGGCAGACATATTGAATCCGTTATCGATTTCCCATTTCCTTATCCTTCCAGCGCTGATTATTTTTCCACTCGCATTCATCGTAGCCCTTCCAGTCATGCTGGTTGGTCTCCCTGTGATTCTTTTGGTTGAATTTGTCCTAATCAGGCGTCGCATCTTAATCCGAATCATGAGCCTCGTTGAGCGAACGATGCACTGGCAAATCATCCACATCCCGCAAGCTCACCGTGGCAATCCTGCACAAGAGCGAAATTACACTGAATTTTCACAGCATATCGAGCACTTTCACAGAGTACCACGCGGTGTATTTTTGGGATTGTTCGCCTATTTGATTGTCCATTGGATCTTCAAGTTGGAGAACTTTGGAACAGAAATAATTCTCTCCTCCTTGTTGTACATCGCACTGTTGGCACTGGTCGGTGTACTATCAACAGCGTTTGAAACAGACCTTGTCTTTGTTGACCCTTCCAAAGGTCGGCTCATACCGATTGATCAGTGGGTAGAATCGTTGCTCAAACCTTTGGTCGGTGTTGGTTTGATTTTCCTTCTCGGCCGAGATTTGCTTGAGGAAGCACGTGGAGGAAATGCTGCCTTGTTTGCTGCAACCTTCCTCGCCATCCTCTACGGTGCGGCCATCGTGGGGATTGCATATCAATGGGGGTATTCAATATGGAGAGGACGAAAAGTCCAACGATCGTTCGAACAACAGGTCATCGAAGCACTTGACCCGCTTTCCTACGATTTGACACGAAGCAAAGGGCGCATCGAATTTATTGTTCGGAAGCCGATGGCAGAGCGGCTTCAGGAAATTGAAGAAATTCACACAGGACAACTGACGTTCGAAGACCTTGAATCGATGCCAAGTAGTGCTCCAAAAGAAGCACCACAGAACCCCCTCTAATCTTCAATGAGTTCAGCATCTACGGATGTAGGGACCAACATTTTGGGGTCATCAATTCGGCTCGAGCGCACGAGATATCCAATTCCAAGGGCACTAAAAAGAACGAACAAGAAGAAGAAACTTGCAGCCCCGAAGTAATCAGAAAACAAATCTCCTAGAGCGGAGAAGAAGCCTACCTCGCCATCGTCTGTGACAACTTCCTTCGGTTGAATCATTGCTGCAACGGCTTGTTGGTCGTACACTGGTCGAGTGAAGGTGAGCATACCATCGTACTCCGAATCGTACGCATCCGATGGAGAGGCAGGATCGAGGTCTGAGTAGAAATCAGGTCGTTGCTCGATGGAAATGTCAACTGGTTCACTCAAATCCAACGTGAGTGTAACATCAACCGTGTAGGGAATTCGAGATTCAAAGAACTCAGGATCGTTGAGGATACCTAGGAACGTGAATGCTTGACCGGTGACATCGAAATGTGCCCATGCGTTCCAGTGCGATGATTCAACATCGAGATCGCAAATCCAAGCATCCGAGACACGTGTGCACGCTCCTTGTGCGTCGTTGCTTCCATCTTCTCCAAGATCGATTTCAAGTTGCAGAGCACCGCCTTGTGCAGTATCCAAATCAAATTCTGTTGGAACGAAGCGAGCCTCCATTTGCGTTGTACCATTTGGAATCCAAACGTAATGAGAATCTTCGGTGTAATACACAGCACCAGTAGCACCGTTGTTGAAATGATTCCAATCGCCCTTCCAACTATGACTCACTCGGTCTGTATTGACAGGGATGGATGCTTCAACCATCATGGATTCGTAAATGGCCCATGCATCCCAAACTGTGTATTCTGGGTGATCAACAAAACCGTCGCCATCCTGGTCGCGCATGAGTTGAAGCGTTCGTGCCAAAGCCATAGCTGCATCAACATCGGTTAAGCCATGACCAATTCTCCAATCGTGGCATTCACCAGTTGCCGAGCGATAACATTCTTCAGGAATATCGTTGCATGAATCTTCGTCATTACCGTCTTCGCATGCATTGTCCATTCCTTCGTAGCGAGCCGTTAATTCGAGGATTAATTCGAGTTCGTGAACACGCGAATAGTTGGCTGTATCCCAATCGTCGAATTGTCCGTATGCAGCAGTGCCCTCACCACCGACCAGACTATCGCCTTCATCGTGGTCTTCACGATGATAATCTGCGACACCCAAGGATGGAGCGATATCGAGAATGACTCCGGCCATGCCGCCAACGTGGGGGGTCGCCATGGACGTACCAGAGATAGCCATGTAGTACAGGTCACCTTGCGTCCGAGTGCTTGCATCGATGGCGGTGCCACGAGGGGCTGTCGCCCAAATGTCACGTCCTGGAGCACCTACATCGGGCCACGTATGCTGTTGATTCATACAACCTCTTGAGGAAAACGAAGTGACCTGGGTTCCGTCATGTGTTAGAGCAGCAACGGAGATGGCGGAAGGCGTGTTGGCGTAGACATTTGTTCGCAAATCTCCACCACATTCGCCTCCACCACCGGAGCCACCTGAATTGGAAGCGGCGAAGATAACGGCAACACCATTTTCGAAGGTGAGTCTGTCAGTGATTGTAGCGATAGCGCCGTTCGGATCGTAATCACCATCTGTGCCCCATGAATTCGATACAACACGAATATGGTACGGGTTTTGCGATGGAATTGAGTGTTCAAACGTCCACTCGAGACCTTGTTCTGCAGCAAAGATGGATGCGCCATCCCCCGTTCCCAGTGCGACCATTTGTCCGCCCTTCGCAACACCTGCTCTCCGACCAGCAGATGCATCACCATTTCCTGCAATGGTTCCACCCACGTGTGTTCCGTGTCCAGAGGATGTGTCCGAGTTTCGGGTTTCTGTCCAAACGCCATTCCATTTTGCAGAGTAGATGACTTTCTCACCTGTCCAAGGTTCAAGATAATCGAAGTCTGGGTGGCCTGCATCAACACCAGTATCGAGGTCGACAACAGCGGTGCCATCTCCGTCCCATTCGGTAAACGCATTGTCCGTTTCAAACTGTACATTTCCATTGACATCGATGATGGCCCGGTGCCATGCGTCTGTTGCTCGAACGACGTGTGTGGTTTCGTGCATCATGAGGGAAGGATCAGTCGGATCACCGCCCCAATCAGGTGGCAAATAGAAGAAATCCAATTCACGGTTCAATTCAAGATATTCGACTCGTTCCCAGTTTGAAAGTTTTCGAAGAACATCTGCAGGAGCTTCAATTAATCCACCATCAATCAATTTTGCTTCGTGAAGGTGTGTCGCACCGATCTTAGAGAAGTACGCTAAATCAGCGTCCGTCACGGCTGAGTGGAGTTGGAAGATGACCTCAAAGGATTCATCAACGTCTTGTGTCGATTGTAAAGCAGATTCGAGAGCTGCATCCATTTTACTGACGTCACCGTATGGATTTGTACCTTGTACAAGAGGTGACGTCAGTGAAAGCAAGAATACCAATTGAAGGAAAAAAACCAAGTGGATTTTCTTACGTTGCAATTTGGCCATATTCAACCGACGAGAAGGCACTTCAAATGTGTTTGCACTCACTGTGAAAGCCAGGGAATGTCATCTGGAATCTCTGCGAATATGTTTGCTGGGAGGGCGGTTTTGATTTTCGATACAGAACCGAGCTTTTCGGCTGTTTGAGTTTGCCACTCTACAAATTCCTCTAATGAGCCCATGGTCAAGATAGGATTGTGCTCACGATTCCATCCGAGTGTTTGCAACTCTGTCCCCGGTGGTTCATGACCACTGCAGACGAGTACATGATCAGGCAAAACAGAGAGCGATTGTATTGAATTCCAGTGTTCGAGAAGTCGACCGCTAGGGAGGTCATCACGCCCAACACCAGCATCGCCATTGAACAAAAAGTCACCAGTAAAAATGTGACCATCAATGCAAATAATCACAGAATCTTGCGTGTGCCCTGGCACGTGAAGGAATGTGTAGTCCACGCCAGCAATGGTGATGGTGGAATCCTCATCGATGTAATCCGTTACGCCAAGAGAAGCAGTATCTTTCCACATGTAAAACGGAATGCTTCGCTCCTTACTGAGTGTAAAGCAAGCAGTGATGTGATCGGCATGCGTGTGTGTTGCCATGCATGCTACAAGATTGAGGCCTCGTTCTACAAGCACCGTTTCATAGTGCTTGATGTAATCATACACCGGGTCGATTAAAACGGCTTCGCCGTTGTTTGCGACGAGATATGTACAAGCCCAGCCCTCTGGACGAATGTCTTCTACGTGCATGATTCAACGATGGCAAAGTCCTACTTCAACCCATTCCAACAAAGACGAGGCTTCATGAAGGGAGAAGTCAAGCAATGGCCATGCACCCGGGGACCGTTGTCTATCTCGAACACGATGGGAAACTTCTACTGGTGGATGAAAATGGGAATGGGCCTAAAGATTGCGTCATGGGGCGGGACACAAACGAAGTTTTACTTCGATTCCCAACACCTGAGGAAGTTGAACATCTTGGAATAGCATGGACAGCAGGCCGAGAAACAGATCTTCGCTTTGGAAGTGAGACATACACAGTCCTGCATGGAGAACCTGAAATCGATTGGCCCGAGCACTGGACTTGGAAAGACAAAGTCGTCTCCGATAACGCAGTTCACCCAGTTGCACGTGAAGCAGTCTACCGTTCTCTTCATCGTCTCGTATCCAAGGTCATCATTCGCAATGAGGAGAACGAGATTCTCATGGCCAAGGTTGAGAGAGGGTTTTTCAAAGGATACTGGGGGTTACCAGGAGGTTACATGAATCACAGTGAAGAACCTGCAGAGGGATGCGTTCGAGAAACAAAGGAGGAGTTAGGAATCCTCATTGATCTCGACAATCGTAAACCTGTCATCACGCAACGATCGTTCTTCAGGGATGGTGTATCGTTTGTCAGTTTCACGTATTGTGGACGATGGAACGGTTCGATTGATGAATTGAAATTGAAACAAGGTGAAATCGAGGCTGCTGACTGGTTCAGTCTGAATGATGCCATTGAACATGCTGCGTCAGAATTTGACAGATTGGCACTGGAATCGCTTCAGGATTGAACAAGGTCTTTTGCGGCCTGCAATGCCGTATCAAGGCCGCTTGCATCCGAACCTCCACCTTGAGCCATGGTTGGACGACCACCACCGCCACCTTTGATGTTTGGAATGATGGAGCGAAGCAAATCCACAGCGTTGTAACGTTCTGCTGCAATCGTATTCTCTGTGCATGCAACCATGAGCTTGCCGCCACCTTCCTTGGAACCCAACACTGCGAGTGTTGGAGTTGCAGCGTCACGGGTAAGTTCTTGCAACATTGAGGTCAACTGTTTCAAGTTCCCTTCAACTTCCATGATAACGACACGAACGCCGTCGATGGTCATTGAATCATCGCCCCCTCCTGTCGTTCGAAGTCGAACGATTTCTGCCTCGAGTTGTTCAATGCGCTTACGTTGTTCTTTCCACTCGGAAAAGAAACGCTCTGCCGTTTTCGGAAGGTCTTCTGAAGATACAGCAAATGTTTGCGATGTTGCTCGCAGCAATTCGTCTTGTTCACGAGCAAACTTGAGCGCAGACTCACCTGCTACGATGTGAAGACGCTCGACACCGTCTTGAACTGCTGTGGAGCGTACAACGCGAATCGAACCGATTTGACCAGGCTCATCATGATGTGTTCCACCACAAGCCTGTACATCGTGGTCAGAGATGCGAAGTACGCGAATTTCGTTGCCTTTGGGAGCACCTCCTTGATACAGATCAAATCCATGTTTCTTGTCGGCTTCATGGCGAGGAAGGATCGTCTTCTCAGTGCGAGAAACCTGTCCAAGCACTTCGTTTGCGAGTATTTCAATGGCGTCCAAATCGTCACGAGTAAGTCGACGATAATGGGTGATGTCCAGACGGGCAAGTTCAGTTGATTTGTTCGCTCCTGCTTGATAGATGTGAGGGCCAAGAATACGTCGTGCAGCACCTCCAACGATGTGGACAGCGGTATGATGATCCATCAGTTGCTTCCGTCGACGCCAGTCAATGGTTCCGTGAACAAGGTCCCCGATTTCAAGTGGGCCATCGCAGAGATGAAGGATAAGGTTCTCTTCCTTTTGTGTGTCCAAGACTTGACGTGAGGTCCCGTCTGTCGTAAGTGACCCATAATCCCCTTCTTGCCCTCCGCCTTCTGGGTAAAAACAGGTTTCAGAAAGAACAACTGCATGTGTCGCCCCATCTGGACCAAACCCTTCAACGAGAGGGATGGAAGCCAACACGCTCGCATCGAAACTCCGTTGTTGAACATCGTTGTAGTACAATGGAACCGTTTCTGGAAGAACCGGTAATTGATTAACGAGTGAGGAATGTTGGCTTGATGCGGCTGCGGCCTTTGCCATCTTTGCATGTCGTTCAGCCATTTCCGCAGAGAAACCTGTTCGAAGTCGCAAATGTGACCACCCACTTTTACGGGCCATGTTGATGACCATGTCAGGAGGTAGCCCATGTGAATCATTGAGTTGGAAGAGCAACTCATCTGGCAATTCTTCAGCACTTTGGTCAACAGATTTCAAGGATTGTTGAATCAGATTGGTTCCTTTTCTCAACACCTCGCTGTAACGTTCCTCTTCAAGATTCATGATGGTCAAGAGACCATCCCTTGTTTGTTTCATTTCATGCCCACTCATGTTGACATCAAGATGATGGTTGATGAGATCTGAAAGCGAAACCTCCATTCCTAAATCATCACGCATTCTTAGAATTCGACGGGCAAGCATACGTGCCAGATAGCCGGCTTTTGCATTGGATGGAACAAGACCATCTCCGAGCATGTGCGTCAAGGCATGAAGGTGGTCCGGAATGGCATAGACACGTGACAGAGGCTCAGTAATCGCCATGAACTGCTCTTTCGTCAAATCAACACCACGTTGTCCGAGACGAGCGATGAACATCTGAGAAAGTTCCTCCGCGTCAACACCGGGTTCAATGTTCATAATTCCATTGAGACGGCTCATCTCCCCGAGAAGGTGATCGAGATCGAGATCAGGCCATTGGGTGACGACATCTGAGAAACCAGATAGATCTTTGAGCCAAGCAACCGTTTCGGGGTAAATCGCTTCGTAGATGGTAGGTGTTCCTGCAGCAGCCCAACAAAATCGCTCAAGTCCATATCCAGTATCGATAATTTGCAATGGCATTTCCTTGTAGAGATCTCCTTTGAGTTCGATGTCACCATCCTCGGATTCTTCAAGATTCATGAACACAAGCGTTGCAAGTTCGAGACCGCCAACAATCACTTCGACTGCAGGACCTGCATTCCCTCCGCCACACCATGGATTCTCCACATAGGTGATTTCCTTGTCGTCAATCCCGAATGTGTCCGTTAGCATGGAGTGACAGTAAGCAACGCATTCTTCCATCCAATAGTACATCTCGCCGTCATCAGGTCGATTGAAGACGTGATGCGCCATCATTTCAAACGTGGTCAGGTGTCGGCCCGAACGACCAACGGCATCAACATCCGTCAAGCGAATGCACGGTTGTGAGATGGTGAGCGGGTTCGCCGGAGGCGCCACTTGGCCTGAGGTCACGTGAGGTTGGAAGTCTGCAATCGATGCGATGGTGAGATGAATATCATCGCGCCATCGTGCAAGAACAGGATAGGGTTCAACTCGATGATGTTGATGAGTTTCAAAAAACGTAAGGAAAGCTTCTCGCATTGCATCTTTCAATGCACGGCCACGCTGGTCGAATCCATCGATAAGTGGTTTCCCAATGAAGGAATATTCATCCTCGTGCGTGTCTCCACAGGTTGTTCGTTGAGGATCGCATGTCCAGAACCACAAGTCCGTGATGCGGCATTGCTGCCGAGTGTAACCATTGTCATGGAACACTGCCAAGTCAATCGGTGGTAGACTCATTCGAACGCCTCCTATTCCGTGGGGGGTACTCAGTCCTTTCAATCCTCCCTTTCATTGGTGTCCAAAAGTGGAAATCATCAAAAGAAAGATGTTGAACGATAACCATGGCTGCTGATTGGACCAAGCACGTCGACCTGTCGTCGCCAGGTGTTGTTCGAATCAAAGCTCACAACCGAATGAAAGTTGATGCAGCCATCATCTCAACCATGGAAGAAATCGAAAATTATCAAGACGGACGCGGGCCGATTCAATTGATGAATGCTACGGAACTTCCCGGTGTGGTTGGAACCGCTTGGGGCATGGCCGATTGGCATTACGGGTATGGTCTGCCCATTGGAGGCGTTGTGGCAACGGATGTTGAACATGGTGAGCAGGGTGGTGCAATTTCACCTGGTGCTGTTGGGTTTGACATCAATTGTGGTGTGCGTGCTGTTGCTCTCAATTTGGAAGCAGATGACATCCCGAACCTCGAAAAATTAGCACGTCGATTGAACGGCAGAATACCCGCTGGTGGTTCAGGCAAAGGAGGTATTGACTTGTCTGAATCAAAATTGAATCTGATTTTACGAGGAGGATTGAGTGAACTGGAGTCCATCGATGTTGAACAACATCATGCGATTGGTACAGTCGAGTCGAATGGTGCGTTTGAGGTCGACGAGTTATCCATCAGTCATCGAGCAAAACAAAGAGGCATGAAGGCACTCGGTACGCTTGGAAGTGGCAACCATTTCCTTGAACTGCAACGGGTTTCAGAAATTGTTGATAGTGAGACTGCGCAACATTGGAATCTTTCTGAGAATCAGGTTGTAGCGATGATTCACTCCGGCTCTCGCGGACTCGGCCACCAAGTGTGCAGTGACCACATTCACCAGTTGGAATTACGACTCAAACAACGAGGAAACGATTGGATTGACGAGGAATGGGGTTACGTGTTACCCGATCGTCAACTTGCATCTGCACCAATCCATTCCAAGCAAGGTCAAGCCTACCTCAATGATATGAAAACTGCAGCCAATTTTGCCTTTACAAATCGAGCTGTCCTAACCGACCGTTTGTTCAAGGGTTTGAAAGCAGAACTCGGGGAAGAAGTCGAATTGTCAACCCTCTACGATGTATCGCACAACATCGCTAAGATTGAGAATCACGTCATTCATGGTAAAAACTGCTCCTGTGTCGTGCACAGAAAAGGGGCGACAAGAGCCTTTAGTGGAAATCAACCCGATGTTCATGCATCGTTTGCAGATACAGGCCAACCCGTGGTTGTTCCTGGTGATATGGGTCGAGGTTCGTGGCTGATGGCGGGGCCAAAGACACAACAAAACCAAGCTTTCGGGAGTGCTTGTCATGGAGCAGGAAGAGCATTATCCCGTTCAGCTGCAAGGAAACAAATCAATGCTGAACAGAAAGAAAACGAACTTCGTAACAAAGGGATTGTTGTTCAAGCTGCAACGAAAAACATCCTCTCAGAGGAAGCTCCAGAAGCATACAAAAATGTTGATCAAGTCATCGAAAATACAAGCCGAGCGAATTTGGCACGTCCGGTTTTACGACTCGAACCAATGGCCGTTATCAAGGGCTGATCACATGCAGGTGTTGGCGAGTGGATGCCCGCCTGTTGGTGCGGATCCGCTGTGAACACCATCCGGCTCTTCAACAATAACAGAAAGTAGTGTGTTAACAAGTTCTTTCAAATCGTCGACTTGGCTTTGCAGTTCTTTGATGCGTGCCTTTGTATCGTTCTTCTTTTCAGTAGCAGTGCTCATGTGTATCCCATCCGAAGAAGTCTCCTTCTTCAAATCAAATTCAATCCAGACAACTCTTAATGTTTGCCGAGTAGAACACGGTCGAAAGTAGGTTTCTTGGTGGAGCCACCGGCGAGGATCGAACTCGCGACCTCCTCATTACCAATGAGGTGCTATACCACTAAGCCACGGTGGCGGCGTCCTTGCCACCAAGCATTTCGATATAACCGCTTCGCGTCTTCCAAAAACAGGCGAGAAGCATGTGTCTTGGCGCCGAGAGAGAGATTTGAACTCCCGAGGGACAGGCCCACGCGATTTCCAGTCGCGCGCACTACCAGGCTATGCGATCTCGGCTCGCAATTCCGCCCAATCGTCATCAGGGTTTAACGCTCTCGCTTGTCAATGTAGGAACGCAAGAACCTCAAAGGGGGACGTTCACGGGGTAACATGGACGGTGGGGAATCAGCAACCCATGACGCATCTCACGATGCACTTCCATTCCGACTAAATGATGTCAAAGTTGAACCGAAGTTCTTCGATTTCCATCCACTCATACCACAAATCCGTCAAGAGCTGATGTTCCAGTTGAAATTGATTCGTATCGATTGGAACCCACAATTTACGATTGCAATACTGTCAGCAGTACTTGCAATTGTTCTCGGCGCCCTCAATGCGGATATCTTTGATGGAGGGAATGCGAAGGTTGCAGGTTTGGAAGGTCTTCAAATCGCTGGAAGTACGGCCTACTTCCAGATGGTTATCTCTATGCTCATTTGGGGATGGTTCCTATTCATGCTCATCCAAATGTTCCCAATTATGCGGACACATACGATCACATTGCTGATGATTTGGGCAGGATTAGGAATTGCTCAGGTTTTCTTCCACTCAACGAACAAGAACTTCCCTGTTGGACTTTCGCTTTCAGATATGATGGGAGGGTTCCTCATCACGTTAGTGTGCATTTTCTTCCTCTACTTCTTCATCAAAGCAGTGCGTGAAACAAGAGACCTCCATGTTGAGACACTCCACTTACACGAAGATGTTCGGGTGATGGAAGAATCAATGCTTGAGCATTCTCTGCGCGGTTGGGTCTTTATTTGCGGAACTTGGGCTATTTTAGCCATGCTCAGCGCTTGGACTGGAGCACAATACATCGCTGAACGCACGGGATCACGAACATGGGCTTTGACGTTGCATATTCTTTTCTCGATTTTGACGATTCCACTACTTGTGTGGACTGTTTGGTTCCCGCAGAGAATGCTTGGCAGTGAAGCACGTGTCCGAACGAAGGCAGCTGTTTCTGCAGACGAGAATCTCATGAACAAAGCAAAGATTCTGGAAGTCTCACCCGATCAGGAGGCATGGTGATGGATTTAGCAAAACTTCGCGAAGATTTCCCAGCATTGTGTGAGGACCAACCTGTTGCCTATCTTGACAATGCATGCGTTACTTTACGGCCCCACTCCGTCATCAATGCGATTTCAGACTATTACACGAAAACGCCAGGCTGCGGAGGCCGTTCAGTTCATCGATTTGGCACAACTGTTTCGAAAACCATTGCACATTCAAGGAGAACACTTGGTCAGTTTTTCAACGCACCATCCGTCAATGAAATCGTCTTCACACGCAATGCAACCCATAGCCTCAATCAAGTCGCAAAGGGATTATCATGGGAAAAAGGGGATGTTGTTCTGACAACAGATAGAGAGCACAACTCGAATCTTGTCCCTTGGCTCCAACTGGAAGAAGAACAAGGAATCGACCATCGTGTCGTGACTTCGAACGAGGACAACACATTCGATATCGAAGCGTTTGAAGACATGTGCGCAGATGCAGGTAGTAAGTTGCGAATGGTTTCTGTCAGCCAAGTTGGCAATCTTGATGGTATCGAAACTCCAATTCGGGAAATCACAAAAATAGCGAAAGATTTCGGCGCTCTTGTATGTGTTGACGGTGCCCAATCTGCTCCACACATGCCGGTCGATGTGCAAGAGATGGACATAGATTTCTTTGCATTTTCAATTCACAAAATGCTCGGCCCGTCAGGGATGGGAGGTCTTTGGGGCAGAGAAGAGTTGCTTAATTCCATGCGCACCATCCAATCTGGAGGACAGACGGTCAAGACGTCACACTACGATGGTGTCGAATGGGCCAAAACACCTTCCAAATTTGAAGGTGGCCTCGGACATTTTGCAGGAATGATGGCAACAGGAGCAGCCATTGATTACCTCACAAGTCTCGATATGGAACAAATACACGAGCATGAAATCCATCTGAACAGAATTATGTCAAATGGAGTGAAAGATTTGGATGGTGTTTCAATCATTGGTCCAGAGGATGCATCCCAGCGTGGCGGAATTTGTTCATTGCTTCTTGATGAGAAGCTTCCTGCGCACGACATCGCATTGCTTCTTGACGAAGTCTCTGGCGTTATGGTTCGATCGGGACAGCATTGTGTTCATTCTTGGTTTAATGATAGAGGATACAATGGCTCATTAAGGGCCTCTGCTTATTTCTACAACACTGAGGAAGACGTGAAGCGGTTTGTCGATACGTTTTCAGAAGCAGTTCAAGCATTTCAGTGAGGGACCGTCGTGACAGGAAATCATGATGCAGGTGCAAAGGACGAGGGCCTACCTCCACAACTGGAAAAGGATCTTGAAATCGTTCGACGCATCGTGAGTGTCGCTACCGCTGCACTTCTCATCTTGGTAGCAGGCTTTGCTTACAACATCATTGCAGGTGATGGACTGACATTCGTTAAACCGAGCGATGCTCTGATTGAATCTGAACAAACCTACAGAGAACTCATTAACCTTCCAGGCGGTTATTCCGGGTCTGGAGTCAACGTGTGCATTGTTGACACAGGAATGGAATTGAATCACCCTGATTTGGAAGGTTTTGATGTGGCAGGTTGGGTTGATATTGTTCAAGGTAAATCCAATCCATACGACGATCATGGACACGGTACGAACATGGCAGGCATACTCGTGGCAAATGGCTGGATTAACGGAATCGCAAAAGATGTCAATCTCTATGTTGCCAAAGCATTGCTTGCAAATGGGTCTGGATACGAAGAAGATGTCGTTGCAGGAATCGATTGGTGCATAGGTCAAAACGTAAGCATCATCTCCCTTTCATTGGGTGGGGGGCAAGATTTGTTGCCATTGCCTGGTTCCAGCGGCAGGACCATCGAAGACTCAGTGAACGATGCTACTGCGCGTGGAATATTTGTTGTCGCAGCTGCCGGTAATGATGGTGGTGAAAATGACGATGGAGATGTCGCATCACCAGGGAGTGAACGCAGAGTCATTTGCGTTGGCGGAGTCACACTGTCTGGAGAACACTGGGCAAAATCTTCAACCGGCAACAATGGATTCAGTGCTCTTCCATTCAAGCTTCCCCGTGGCGATCCTGACAAAAAACCTGAATTGGTTGCACCGGCAAAAGAAGTCCCAGTACTCAACCATCAGGGGACATGGTCAGCATCCAGTGGAACAAGTGCTGCTACCGTTTACGTGACTGGAGCCATCGCTTTGTTGCTTGAAGCCCAGCCACAGTTGGCCAGCGACGGGACATCCGGTGATGTTTCAACCATAGATGAGGTCAAAGACTGGATCATGCAATCCGTTCAACCACAGGATGGGCAGACCGATCACGATGACGACTATGGATATGGTTTGCTCGATATTGATGCTCTCTTGGAATTGGCTGAACAACAATCTACCGCTTGAAGAAGGCAACGATGGTTCCCCCAAAGAGCGGGACGAAGGCCATGTGATAGTTCGGCTGAGATTCTTGCACGAATTGAATCCACGCATTGAATCCATCCACCTTCGCTTTTCCTTCATCATCAAGTTCATCGTACTCCCCGACAGGCGTTTCTGGTTCTGTTGTGTAGAGAACACCGTTGTTGGATAGCAAACCCATAGCGTGTTGCACATCACTTGCTAATCGACTGAGAGGTGCGTCAACAATAATTGCATCGTACGCTTCAGAAAGGCGACGATCATCGGTACCTACTCCGGAAGCTGTTGTTAGTTTCCATGCCTTTTCTTCAGCACACAGAGTCGCAAAATCATTGACAATGATGTCTGACCACGCTGATGCATCGTATCGTGTTTGAAGTCGATGGAGGATGACTCCAAATTTCGCTCCTTGTTCGATGATGTCAAAGCGAGAAACAGGATGTTCTGCAAACAAATCGTACAACCACGCAGAGCGATGACCGATACTCCCTCCAACCTCGAGAACACGGTCTGGTTCCTGACGGCCAATGGCATCACGTAACCGGCGCAAGACAGAAATTGACCATGTTGACAATCCCATGTGCTCCAATTGTGTAGCAATGTTCGCTGCAATTTCAGGTTCGTCACGAGAACGACCATGATCAGCATTCAAGAGCGTGGGCAAAACTTGGTCACGCCCAATCTCGCTCATGCAATGACCACAACGGCGACTTGTTTTGAACACTGTGACGGTACCACATGCGGTGGATTCAAAGGGGGCATGCTTCGAGAGCAGTCTGAGAAGCATGGATGACGAATTCTATGAAGACGACTTCGACGACGAAGAGGTCATCGAAAACGCTGTTCTTTGTCCTAATTGCGAAGATGTGACAGGTCACCAAATTCTCAAGGAAAAAGAAATCGGCCGAGGCAAGGATTACCTGTTGCGATGTGAGGTATGCTCCACCGTTCATGAGATTCAGTTCCGAGCCCCTCCGTTGAAGCGGGTACCGTTCATGCTGACCGATGGCCCTGAATCTTACATGGCCACAATCGATCTCGATGCTGATGAATGGTTGGAACTCAACGATGTTTTCGAGCACGATGAGATGGCTTGGAGAATAACTCGACTCGAATCTGAAGATGGATCTGTTAAAGAAATCGAGGCCAGTAATCTTGTTCGCGCAGTTGCATTGCGTCAAGATATGCTTCGGGTCAAAATTACGAAGACTCGAGGAGAATTCTCAACGCCCGATGTACTCATCGTGGAAGAGGGTACGTCTTTCAAAGCGGGAACACTCCTTGACATTGGAGTCCAGACATGGCGCATTCGTGCTATCCACACCGGTGAAGGGCGCACATTACGAGGTACAGTCGATGCGTCCAACATCAAGAGAATGTATTTGCATGAACCACCAAGACCAGAACGATTCGAACCTAAGACACCAAGAGAACGACGTCAAGCATGGAAAGAGGGTCGTCTTGGTTTCAATCCAAATCCAATCTTGCCAAAAGAGCAAATCAAGAAGCGGGTCAAACCGACAAATAAGCGCAGGAAGAAAAAGGCCCGAAAGTGATTACGGACGGTTTGTCCAAGGCATCAAAAATGCCTTGGCAATCTGCAATCCGATGGTTGGGTTTTCTTGTAGTCGTCGTATGCTGTACTCATACCACTTTTCTCCGTATGGGATGTAGACGCGAGTACGATGTCCTTGCTTGGTGAGTTTTCGTCGCATCGGGCCACGTACGCCAAGCAGCATTTGGAATTCGTAACCCGGGCCCTTTCCTTTTCTTGGGGCCCCTGCGTTGGTTCTTGGATCGTCAATTGATGGCCCCATGTTGAATTCCTTCAGAACTTCAAGTGAATAATCAACAACTGGGACATCGTGCGATGCGATTCCAACATAGGCACCGTGTTCCAAAGCCATCCTGATGGCGTCATTGGTTTTGTCGCGAATATCTGTTCGTGTTGTGTAGGCGATTTCTTCAGGTTCAAGATAGATTCCTTTGCAAATTCGGTAGTCAGCATTTGGACCGATGGCATCGCCGACTTCCACGATGTCATCAGGTGTTCTGTGCAAACGACCTTGGAGGACAGTTCCGACATTCGTCAAGCCTTTCTCATGCAAATCGAGAACAACTTGAATGGTTTCTGTGGTTACACGATGGTCTTCCATATCTAAACGGACAAACATATCATGTTCAGCAGCTTGTCGTACAAGGGATTCAATGTTCTCCATGCCTTTGTCCTTGTCGATGAGCAGTCCAAATGCAGTCGGCTTGATCGAAAGGTTGGCATCAAAGTCGTTTTCGACAATTGCCTTCATCACGCGAACGTATTCATCGAGGAAGAACTGAGCTTCGTCCAGGGAGGAGATTTCCTCTCCAAGAACATCGATCGTGAAACAAGCGCCCTCGGACTCCAATCGCTTCATGACCGTTACTGCATCATCCAGATTCGATCCTGCAACGTAGCGACGAGAAACCCAACGTACAAACCAACGTGGCATACGTAGCGTCATTGCAACGATGAGTTTTGATAGCATGAACCAACCTCTTTGTTCTACTGGACTTCATGGCATCCTTTGACCATTTCCAAGAACGCATTGGTTCGAACAACTTCGACCCCGATGGATTCAAGATGACTGTAAATCAATTGGCGTTGCCAACCCTTGAACGATTTCTTTTCTACATTGCAAACGATGACTCCTCCTGGAAATGCCTTTTGCGTGGATGCAAGTGCTGCATCAATCGATTGTTTCCAAAGAATGCCTGGATCATCTTGTGAACCGAATGGCAAGGAATGATTCGCTAGCATATGTCCAATCCATACGTTGTTTTCCAAACCTAATTTGTTGGCCTTAGGAGCGTAATGCCCGCCTCCTAGTGTCACAAGAACCGGTTCTCCGATCTGTCTTAAACTCCAACATTCGTTCAAGAATCCATCTTTCAAGCCTAGACCTTCAGCGATCACCTCTGAAAGGAGTTGAGCAGCTTCCT
>CEUK01095130.1_pt1 | contig 52099 bp, 48 predicted proteins | sample 356451 | NCBI WGS metagenome assembly CEUK01 (sample SAMEA2622843, study PRJEB7988) | marine metagenome | isolation source: saline water (ENVO:00002010), including
TAAAATTCACTTTTTTCATCAAAAAACACTCATTTTAATCAAAAAAACACGAATTTTAGTCAAAAAAAAGACATTTTTGGTTAAAAAAAGACTTTTTTAGAAAACTTAAAAGTGTCTATTCTTTAATTACCATTTATAAATGATTTTAAAAATGTAAAAAATAGAAAAAACCATCAATTTTGATTAAAAAAGACTAATTTTTGCAAAAAAACAACCTTTTTTGATCAAAAAACACTGTTTTTTTTTCAAAAAATTGAATTTTCAACTTTTCATATTTACTTTTTTATAAGACCATTTAAGTATATCTTTGTTAAAAATCATTTTAATTGCTTAAAAGGACTTTTACAATATTATTTTTTTTATTCTTTACAACATTTTGTTTTACTCAAACAAAACCATACAAGGAATATTATGAAACTGGTCAACTAAAAGTTGAAGGAAATCTTGTTAATGGAAAAAAAACAGGTATTTGGAAATATTACCATGAAAATGGTCAGCTATGGTATGAGACACCATATAAAAATGGTAAAAGAGATGGTATAACTATATGGTATTAAAGATGAAAAATGCAACTTATATATTTATATTATACTTCTGTATAATTAACTTATCTCTTCAGGCACAATCTATTGGAGACTTTTATCAAGGAGGTGTTGTTTTCTATACCTATCCATCTGGTGGGGGTCTTATTGTTGATATCGCTGATCTTTCTAATCCAAATCCACCTAGTGGAACAACACCACTCGACAGTTTATTATCTCGTTGGGGTGGATATAGTGATTTCGTGGCTGGAACTTCAGTTGATTCTATTGGTGCTGGAGAAACAAACACTCAAAATTTCATGAATTTTTATCCAGATTTAAATGGATGTTATGCTGTTCATCAATGTGTTAATTCGACTAGAGGTGGTTATAATGATTGGTTTTTACCATCAAGAAATGAACTGATAGAAATCTTTAATCACAAATCATTAATTGATTCTATTGCGTTATTAAATGGTGGGCATACATTTGATGCATTTGCTCAACAATATCCATATTGGAGTTCATCACAAACACCAAGTTTAACAGATTTTAGATATGCTTATGTAGCATATTCTAGTCAACCCGTTTTTGACCTATTAAGAAGTAAAATATTAGAATATAAAGTTCGAGCAGTTAGATCTTTTTCAGCAAATGCTGGAATTAATTCAAAGCCAATAGTGAATAAAGAGATTGTGAAAATTGTTAACTTACTTGGTCAAGAAATCTCTCCAGAACCAAATATTCCTCTCTTATATATATACAGTGATGGTAGCGTAGAAAAGAAAATGATAATTAAAGAATAACTATGAAAATACTGTTCCTTATTCTTATATTAAGTATCTCTGTATTTGGAAAAACACAAAATGACTATTCAATTCGATTTGATGGAACAGATGACTACATTGATTTTGGAAATTCAACTGATTTTGATTTTTCAAATACTTCTTTTACTTTTGGTTGTTGGGTGAAAATTGGTAGCTTATCTCCACTGCCTGGTATTATTAATAAATCAGACACAAACAACTATGGATGGTTTCTATCAATTGAATCAAATCCTGGAAATTCAAATCATGAAAAGTTTCGTTTTTCTGGAACTTCCTCTAATTCTCCTGATTATTTTAATGTTTATTCTGATGTTATTTATAGCCCTATGGAATGGCATCATGTTATGGCGGTATTTGAAAATGGTACTCAAAAATTATATTATGATGGAAGTTTAGCCTCTACTGATAATTGGAATTATAGCATCGTAAATACAAGCACTAATTTAATCGTAGGAAAAAAAGAAGGTGGTTCATTCTTGAATGGATCGATAGATGATGTTCAAATATGGAATGTACCATTAACGCAACAAGAGATACAACAATATATGTATTGTTCTCCAATAGGTAATGAAAATGGACTTATTGGATATTGGAATTTTGAAGAAGGAAGTGGAACAACAGCTATTGATTTGACCTCAAATAACAATGGAATAATTAACGGTGCTATATATACAAGAAATACACCGCCAAGCAGTCGAAATATCTTAACTATAGATACAGTCAATGCTTGTGAATCTTATACCTGGATTGATGGAAACACATACATAATATCTAATAATTCTGCTACAGTGATAGAAACCAACTCGTTTGGATGTGATTCCGTTATTCAACTTAATTTAACTATCACTCCCTACCCTAACACTTCGATTATAGAGAACATACCAAGCCTTACAGCAGATCAATTTGCTAGTGGATATCAATGGCTAAATTGCAACAATGATTATTCTATAATTATTGGTGAAACAAACCAAACTTTCACGCCAACAGAAACAGGGAACTATGCTGTCGCTATTTCATTAAATGGTTGTATTGATACTTCTGAATGTATTCCAGTAAACCTATCGGAAATAAATGATTTCAAAAATAATTTTGCTAGTGTTTACCCAAACCCCGTATCCGAAATATTAGTAATCAAAGGATTAAAAAAACTGACTGAATTAGAAAACATTGAAATTATTTCTTCAAAAGGAAATGTTTTGAAAAAACTTGAAGAAAAAAAAGAAATTATAAACATTAAAAACCTACCTCCAGGACTTTATTTTCTAAAAATAAATCTCAAAACAGAAGCAAGAACAATAAAGTTTATAAAAAACTAACTATTGACTTTTTAATATTCTTCTCGTATCTAATATGTTATCAGCAGAAAACCTTATCAAATATATTGCTGGTGGATAAGACGAAACATTTAATGAAACTTCTTTAGTTCCTTTTAAAATTTTAAATTCTTCTATAACCCTTCCATCAATTGCTAAAATTTTAGTATTAATTTCACTTGTTGTTGGCTGCGAAAAAATAATGTTAGAGTTACCATTAGTTGGATTTGGTTGAAGAACTAAATCTAATTTATTATCACTAATCTCATCAATATTAACAATAACCATAATAGTATACATAAAAGAACATGCTCCATCATTAATGGTAAGAATTACAGCGTGTGGACCATTAATAGTATATGTATGAACTGGATTCTGCTCAGTAGATGTATTTCCATCACCAAAATCCCATAACCAACTATATGCACCAATAGAATTGTCTGTAAAAGTAACTGTACTACCATTAATAGAAGCAGTAAATTGAGCATCTACTACACCAGCAGTGACTACTTGTGTTGGACTCTCGCATTTCGTGCTCACATCCCAATCATAAAGATAGTAGTAATAATCAGGGGATGTAGTTGCAGTTGAGCTTGTTAAAGAAGCTATACCTGGAGTAGTATATGGATAAACTGCACCACCATTATTTCTAAATAAATTCATCTGATTTCCACCAATAGCAAAGTCTCCTGAAGATGGAACTTCAATACCTAAATATATTCTTTGTGGACCATCAACTAACGCAACTGTAACTTGTTGTATAATGTTATTAGTAGGTTGAACAGCTCCACTAAGAATGTTTCCATCCCATAAATATATTGTTCTATCACCTGCTCCATCAGCATCTACCCAAACAGAATCAATTGTAAAGGTTGTTTCCGAAGTGAAATTGATTGCGCCATAAAATCCAGAGCCATGATAACCTCCTCCTCCAATTGTATTATCTTGAGGCCCAACATTTGAGAATGTTTGAATAACATCCTGAACAGTATATATCTGTGATGAAATAAGAGGAGGCGTATTAAAAGTATCTCCAATATGAACCAACCCTGTTGAATCATACCAATAGATATCTCCTGAAAACGAACCATTTACAGCAGATAATTCTATTGATGTGTTAGGACAACCCTCTCCATCTATAGTTGAAATAATCTCAGGGTACTCGACATCAATATATGAATTCTTTATTTCAGTATCCAACCCATTTATATTACTTGTTTGAAGAGAAACTGTATATTGACCTGAGCTACTATATGTATGAGTTGGGTTCTGTTGTGTTGATAAATTACCATCACCAAAATCCCATAACCATCCTGTAGGGAAATTATTTGAAAGATCAGTAAACTCTACTGTACCATCACAAGTATTAGTAACATTTGCTTCAAAATCACAAATTGGCGGTAATCCCGTAACATCAATATTAATATTGTCAAGGTATAACTTCTGACCGTATCCATTAATATTTACAAATCGTAACGTAACTGTATTACCTATGTATGATGAAATATCTATTGTTTCCTGCTGCCAATCACTTGCTGCTGGAGTCCAATTATTACTAGTAGATGTATTCCCTCCCGATAAAGTTGCTCCATCTTTGAAATAGAGTTGAGTATAAGTCTGACCACAATCTGTTGAAACATCAATTCTTAAATCATCTGAATAAGTTGCGCTATATTGGTAATAAGCAACATCAAATGATAATTGTGCAATTGTACCTGTATTAAGATCCATAGTTAAAATTTGCATAATATCCTCTTCACCCGAAGCATTATAAGAATAATTATTCACGAAAACAGCATTAGTTTGGGCCCCATCAGCTCCAGTCACGTCTGTTCTTTCCCAAGTATATTCAGAATCTGGATTGATTATCGTTATGTCTGATGTAGGAAAAACAGGTTGTTCAAAACCCTCTTGATATGGATAAACAGCATTTGGATTAAGTATATCAATTATTTGCACCAACGTATCATTGCACGATGTACTATCATTTGTCAAACCTGTCCATACTTTTAGTTCATACTGACCTGGTATAGAAACATTAATTGGAGTAAAAAAAGTATAGCTGATCGTTGATCCGGAAGATATGGGACTTGATACGATTTCAGTTTCAATTGAATTATTATCATATTGATAACTAATAGGGAAATTAGATTCTGTATATAATCCTTTATTTTCTATAACTACTTCTACAGGAATTATATTTGCCCCTCCACAGAGCTCAATAAATGAAGAAGGAGAAGTTATTTCTCTTACTCCTGCATCATGATCGCCGGCACATGATAGAAAACAATTATTGACTCCTCCAGTAGAACCAGAATATTCTATAGCAATTTGCCTTAAACTAACCATGTCATTCAAACCACGAGCACGAACAGAGAACCAATAGTCTAAAGAAACATCCGGCACAACAACACCATATTGTAAGTTTGATGTAGTACCTACTGAATCCATAAATTTATCTCCTAACATAAATACATCATACGCTGTAGCATTAGGGACAGAATCCCATTGTAACTGAATGGTACTTTGATCTGGACAAACTCTATTTACTATTATGTTTTGTGGTCGCTCCATGATAGAAAAATTAGCGTCACTTATATCCGATACAGAGCCACGACTAACTCGAATTAATCCTTGCCCCGTAACATTCGTTGGAACATTCCATGAAATAAATCGAGAATCACCACTAACTGTATTTATTGTTGTCCAAGAACCTCCATTATTTTCTGAATACTCTATTAAAAAAGAGCCACTATCATCAAAAGCATCCCAATGAATTCTATCTTGATTTCCTGGGATTAGTCCTTCACCTCCCATTGGGAAAATTACTGTAATGTCATCATATAAAAACTCATAAACTACCCAATATTCTCGGGCGCCAAAAGGAATAACATTCCCCTTAACTTTAAGGGTATAACTACCTTGCTGAGGATTATCAATCGCTATTTGTTCAACATTATTCAAGTGATCCTCTCCCTTAATAGCTGGTGTAGCTAAACTAACAGGGTCTGGTGTATGATCTAATAACCAAGGGTAATGTACTACAGATAAAGGGTCAATTACTGTAGCGTCCAAATCATTAACAAGTGCATATGATGCTGACGTAGAGGCTTCTAAATCAGACCAATAAACCATAATCTTAGCACGTTGAACGCCTGCAGGAATTGATATATTATGAATATTACTATCGCCTTGAGCTATAGTAGCAGAGAAATATCGATTATCTTCTAATAGTTTAACCGCCTTATATGCATTTACTTTTCCCCATCCATAAATAAAGTCTGGTCCATCATTCCCTAACTCATTAGCAGTGTTAAGTAACGTTGCTTTTAATAAAGAAGAAGATGCAACATTACCTCCATTCATCTCTTGATAGGCATTATGCAATTGAGCCATAACACCACATATACCAGGGGCAGCAGCTGATGTTCCTCCACCAGGAGCATATGTATTATTAGGATCAGTAGATATTTGACTATTACCATGAGCAGATATATCAGGTTTAATCCTACCATCTGAAGCAGGGCCCCTAGATGAACTAGCAATTATACCATCATTCTCATTTAAATTTGCTGTAGCTATCACATTCTTGCCTATTTTATGCCCACCTGTTATATTACCCCACTGATCTCCTGCACCATACCCACAATCGTTATTATTACTATTACCGGCAGAGAATGTTTGCATCAATGTAGGGTTTTGATCGATTTCTTGATCTACAAGCAATGTCGTATTAGTGTATCCACCATTACAACCATTGGAATATGAAGAATTAAAAACTAAGACCGCACTATCTTGATGAAGAGTAACTGTACCACCCATACCAGAGCTATATTGTCTTATGTGCAAATAAGAAGCAGGAGCCATTCCTCGCATTAGAGGATCTAGATTTCCAGCTCCACCAGCAATTCCGGCACACATATCACCATGATCTCCAGTTAAATCTCCTGCTACATCATCTTGATTAACTCTTCCTGTATAATCAATATGTGGACCAACATATCCATCATCATTTATAGCTATAGCAATACCTGTTCCATCATATTCTAACCCCCCATTATAATCATTATCAATTGCATTAGACCTATGCAAATTTCTTCCATCATCTGATTCAGGCACTCCAGGCTCAGAGATTAAGTCAACAAAACGTATAAATGGTAGATTTATAAGAGTACTTAATTTATTTTCTAATAATTGAATATCAAACATGTTGGCATGCTTATAGACATGACTAATGGAAGCGCCAATACTCTCTATAGAACTTATTACTGTTTCAATAGAAATGTCTTTAAAAACTAGAACAGACAGACTTAAATACTGACCATCATAAGCCCAATTTGGAAAGTTACCTCTATCTAATCGACGGCTAGTTTTATACTTTAAATCAAAGTCCTCTATATTGATAACACCCAATGAAAAGAGCAACTGTTTATTAATATTTTGAGGCAAAGATGCTAAATAAGTGTTATTTGGTATATACTCTAACATTTGAATATCCTTGTCAGATAATTTTTTTAACAACTCAACATTTGGTACCTTTTCAAAAGTTATAAAACGATACAATCTCCCGTTGTATAAGTTGCTTTGATAATCAAATTGATAATTATTAATATTAGATTTTTTCTCAATTTTTTCTTTGTTAAAATTTAAGCTGATAACTTGAGAAGTCTGAGCAGTCAATTGAAAACAAGTAGAAATAACTACCAACAAAACAAAAAGAGACATCTTTATCATAAGAGAATTTATTTTAATTAATGAGTAATAACGTAATGTAATATTACAAAATAAAAAGAAGATAAAATAACTTAGAGAAGAACAAAATCATTACCTTTAAAACAAACGTTAATTTTAAAAATCATGACAACTACTCAAATCATGTTAATTATTGTAGCAATATTAGTCGCTTGGATTATTGCGATTTATAACACACTTGTGAAACTAAAGAACAATCGCAAAAATGCTTTCGCAGACATAGATGTTCAACTTAAACAAAGACATGATATAGTGCCACAGCTTATTGCATCTGTTAAAGGGTATATGGATCATGAAAGAGGAACATTAGACGCCATCACTTCCAAAAGGAATAAAGCAATTAACGCTAGTTCAATTAATGAAAAAATAGCAGCCGAAAAAGAATTATCTTCTGCTCTAAATGGTTTTAACATACAAGTTGAAGCTTATCCAGATTTAAAAGCAAGTAATAACTTCTCTCAACTTCAAACAGAACTTTCTGATATTGAAAACAAATTAGCATCCGTAAGAAGATTTTTCAATTCATCAACAAAAGAATTAAACATTGCTATTCAAAAATTCCCTAATAATCTTTTGGCATCAATCTTTGGATATAGGGAAGAAGATATGTTTGATCTTGGAGATAATAGAACAGATTACGAAAAAGCTCCGGAAGTTAAGTTCTAAATACAATGAAATACGTTGGTCTTCAAAAACAAATTAGCTCTAACAATAAAAAATCTATCCTTTTATTAATAGGGTTCCCAATAATTCTTCTTGGAGTTGTTTATTCTGTATTAATACTAGCATCTAACGATCTTGATAGATTAAATTTTGAAGCGATTAACGAAAGTTTTATAGAGATTAGCCCATATATATTAATCGGTACAGGAATATGGTTTTTCATTGCATACTTAGGTCATTCATCTATGATTGACTATGCATCAAAATCAAAGGGTATAACTCGTAAAGAGAATATGCGGGTCTATAATTTAACTGAAAATCTTTGTATGAGCGTTGGTATGACCATGCCAAAGCTCAAAATAATTGAATCCGAAGCATTAAATGCATTTGCTAGTGGTTTAAATAAAAAAAACTATAGTGTAACATTAACTAGGGGTATTATTGAAAAACTAAATGACGATGAATTAGAAGGTGTCATTGCACACGAATTAATGCACATAAGAAATAATGATGTGAAATTACTTGTCATCAGTATAATATTTGTTGGTATCTTTTCATTAATAATACAAATAGCATTTAGAGGAATGCTTTATGGAAATATGGGGAGATCAAGAAAGAAAGATGGTAAAGGAAGTGCTGCACTTTTAATTATTATTCTTATAGTATCAATAATAGCATATCTTATTTCTCTACTATTTAAATTTGCCATAAGCCGAAAAAGAGAGTTTTTAGCAGATGCTGGAGCAGCAGAAATGACTCGAAAACCAAGTTCTTTAGCTAATGCACTTCAAAAAATCTCTTCTAATTCTAAAATTGACTATATCAGAAGCGATGATATTAAACAGCTATTCATTGATAATTCTCCTGACACAAAATCAAAGAACATTTTAGGCAATTTTAGAGGGCTTTTTTCTACACACCCTCCTATAGAAGAAAGAATAAAAATTTTAAATCAATTTTGATTATAAAACTTTAATCAATTTAATATTTAAGTTTTTACAATTCAATTTGAAAAATTATACCAATATTATTTAAATTATTTAACCTTTGCTCATCAAAGAAAAACTTTGTTGGTACAGTCTGAAACTTTGTTATATCTGATTGACATGTATAATTCAATCCAACACTTACCTTATCTATAAATTCATATAAGAAAGATAAATTAAATTGTCCGCCAATATTCCAACCTTCAAAAACATCTTGCTGCCTTTCATTTAAATAGCGAAATTCATCTTCAGCTATATGCTGAACATATGGCCCTAAAAAAAACATAATTTTTATTTTTTCTGCAATATTAGAATCAAATGAAACTAATAAAGGAATTTTTATAACTGATCGAATATGATTAAAATCTCCTAAATAATTAGAGCCATTTCCACTAAGTTTATTTAAGCCTAGACCAGATGAAAGGCCAAATCTTTCTCCTATTTTATAATTAAAAAGTATTGCGCCACTATTACTATTTAGATTATAGTTTAAAGCATTGTCATTTTCCACTGTTCCAAACCCAATACCTCCATACCCTATAAAACTAGATTTAGATTCTTGTGCATTTAACAAGTTAAATGAAAGAAAAATTGATAATAATAAATGAACCCTCAACTTATTCATTGGCTTAGTATTAAAAAGATTCAACAATTCCTGATATTAATATATAATTTACAAATTTTGATTTTAAAATCCAAACAACCTATCTATCAACATATAACAAGTTGAAAAGTCAATACGTTCAACATCAAGTATTTACATATTTTTTTGTATTTTTAAAATAACAACCACTTTATTGAGTATAATATGAAAGGAAAAATTCAACAGGCAGGGATAATGTTAGTTATTTGTTTTACTCTTATGCTTGGATCCTCTTTAGTTGAAGAGGAAAATAAAGACTTCAAAGCATGTCTTAATTATTTTGCTATGGGTTCTGGGATTTTAGCTGGAGCTTTGCTAATAGGATCAAGAAGATGAAATTCTATAACAATAGAAAGGGAAAATTATAGATTTGTTCAAAATCTATTTTGACTATAAAAACAAATAGATTCTATGTCTAATTAAAAGACTATTTTATGAATTATATTTTTTTCCATTCAAAAATTTCCCAATAAATGTACTTCTAACCAAATAGTGATAACTTAAAAAGCTTAAAGCACCACTTATAATTAATACAAAAAGAAATCTTAATGTAGATGGAATCGGCCAATTTGAGATAAAACTAGGTATAATGGCAACAAAAAATAAATGTATTAAATATACCCAATAAGAAGCATCAGACATATACCTCATCACTGATGAAAAATGACTCATATATCTAATAAAAAGCCCTGTGATACCAAAAACAAATAACCATACTATTATTGCATTAATAATAACGTGAAAAATATAATTAAACCAACCCCCCGCAAAAAAATAAAAAGAGAAAAGAGATATAGCAAGAACAACAAAAAACCAATCGTTTTTGATTAAACTAACCAGCATCTCTTTTGATTTATATAAAATCCAACCTACTAAATAAAAAATTAAATAATATATAAATGTATTTGGTTCTGGGATAAAAGATGTTGATGGAGAAACTTGATGACTTCTAGTTAAAATAAGTATAATAGCTGTAATTGCAGAAAATATAATTATACGCAAAAATGATCTATTTATTAACCATTTAAACATACTTAAAATTTTATTAGATAGATGTGGCATTTTTCTTAAAAAACATGCTAGACAAGTAACTAAAAGAGTAAATAATGACAAATAATATAAAAACCAAAGATGAAGTGTATGACGAGGAATTATAATACTAGGAGATAAGGTTAAAGTTGAAATGTCACCTTCAAAAACCAATTTTGTATATGTAAATGCAAAAGCTAGGATAGGCGAAAGTGAAAAAATAAAAACAATAAAAGGTAAAATAATTCTTTTTACTCTATTTTTAATCATCTTAAAAAGTCCCCTTTCATAAAATAACATAGAGCCAAAAAAACCTGCAACTAAAAAAAATACCTGCATTCGAAAGGCATGAATTATAGAAACAATAAAATCATTCGAAATATGAACAGCAGAATCTTTTAATGGCCATTTATAAGTATATTCAGAATAAGTGATCGCAGAATGCAAAACTAATCCAAGGAGCATCATAATAGCTCTTAAAGAATCAAGAGAGTGTATTCTTTTGGTCTTTTTTTGAGTTTCTATCATCTTTTAAAATTAAACGAATAATCTTATTTTATTAATAAATGACATAATATTTTATAAAAATCTCTTTAGAAAGCATTTAACTTTAAGTTCTATGTTTAAACTAATTTCCGTTTCTTTGAGGTTCATTTATAAAAAATGGCACATAAAGCTGGGTTTGTTAATATTATAGGAAGTCCAAATGTTGGAAAATCAACGCTCATGAATCAACTTGTGGGTGAAAAGTTATCTATTGTTACCTCTAAAGCTCAAACAACAAGACATCGGATACTAGGCATTTTCAATACTGAAGAAAGTCAAATTGTTTTTTCAGATACTCCGGGGGTTATTAACTCATCATATAAACTACACGAAAATATGATGAAATACGTGAATACATCAATTAAAGATGCGGATATTATACTCTTGATTACAGATATTAAAGAGAATGAAATCAATCATAAACAAACTCTAGCTAGAATTAAATCATCTAATGTTCCTATAATTTGTTTAATAAATAAAATCGACTTATCAAATCAAGATATAGTTAGTGAAAGATTAAATTACTGGCAGAATCTTCTTCCTAAAGCAACGATTATTCCTATCTCTGCACTTCATAAATTTAACCTTGATAGAGTTTGGGATGAAATTATTTCACATATACCTGAAAGCCCAGCATATTTTGACAAAAATGCTATCACAAACCGACCAATTCGTTTTTTTATATCAGAAATGATTCGTGAAAAAATCTTTATACATTGTAAAAAAGAAATCCCCTATGCTACACAAGTCGAGATTGAAGAATATAAAGAAGAAGATAAGATTATCAACATTAGAGCAGTAATTATAGTTGAACGTAATTCTCAAAAAGGTATAATCATTGGGAAAGGTGGTGAGATGTTAAAACGTATAGGAAGAGAATCACGTATTGACATGCAAAAATTTATTAATAAAAAAGTGTTTTTAGAAACATTCGTGAAGGTGGACAAAAATTGGAGGGAAAGTGATTACAAACTAAAAAAATACGGATATTAAAATATCGTAATATATTAAATTTGTATTTATAAATATGATAAATATTATAGCAATTGTAGGCCGTCCTAATGTAGGAAAATCGACGCTTTTTAACAGACTAACAGAATCTAGAAAAGCTATTGTTAAAGAAGTTAGCGGTGTTACTAGAGATCGATTATATGGTCGAGGCGAATGGAATGGTGAAGAATTCTCAGTAATTGATACAGGAGGTTATATAAAAGGTTCAGAAGATATATTTGAATCTGAAATCAGGAAACAAGTTGAAATTGCAATTGAGGAAGCCAGTATAATTATTTTTGTGTTAGATGTAATGACAGGATTAGTTGATTTAGATGAAACTGTAGCTAAACTACTACGCAAATCGAATAAAAAAGTATTTATTGTTGCCAATAAAGTAGATAATAATTCAAGGGTTGGGTTATCTTCTGAATTTTGGTCTCTAGGTTTAGGTGATGTTTTTGATATTTCAGCGACCAATGGTAGTGGAACAGGAGAATTACTAGACGAAATAGTTAAAGAGTTTAATGAAAAAAATAGTTCATCATTAAATCAAGATAAAAACATTCCACATATTGCAATAGTAGGAAAACCTAATGTTGGTAAGTCTTCTTTTATAAATGCTCTAACTGGTCAAGACCGCAATATTGTAACTAATATCTCCGGAACAACTCGTGACTCAATAAATACTAGATATAAAGGTTTTGGGTTTGACTTTATACTTGTAGATACTGCCGGAATTAGAAAAAGATCGAAAGTCATTGAAGATATTGAATATTATTCTGTTCTTAGATCCGTTAGAGCAATTGAAAACTCTGATGTATGTATGCTCATGGTTGATGCAGAAGATGGAATTCAGAAACAAGATTTACATATATTTTATATCATTGAAAAAAACTCAAAAGGTGTTGTGTTACTTATAAATAAATGGGATTTAATAAAAAAAGATCATAATACAATGAAAAAATATGAAGAAGAAGTAAGACAGCAATTAGCACCTTTTAACGACATCCCAATCATATTCACATCAACAATAACAAAACAACGTATTCATAAAACATTAGAAACTGTAATGACAGTTTATAATAATAGAACACAGAAAATATCTACTTCTCAAATTAATAATATTATGCTTGATATTATTGCTCAGAATCCACCTCCATCTATAAAAGGAAAATACGTTAAAATAAAATATGTTCAACAATTACCTTCTCATTCTCCAGCTTTTGCTTTTTTCTGTAACCTTCCTCAATACATTCCCGAAAGTTATAAACGTTTTCTTGAAAATAGACTTAGAGAAGAATTTGATTTTCATGGTATACCTATTAAAATTTTCTTTAGAAAAAAATAATACTAAATCTGTATTTAGTTTAAAAAAATGCTCTTAACTCCATACCTCCAGAATGGATCATCTTAAGATTCTCAGATTTTCTTCCATTATATTGAATTGACAATTGCAAGTTTTTAGAAATAGACATCTGATAACCTAAATTCCAAGTATAATTAAGCCCTGAATTAAGCCCTTCTAACATTTCAAATCCAAGTGGCGAATTACTGATACCAGTATATTGAATGTTCAACATTTTAACACCTCCTTGAATAGATCCTTTTTCTAATTGATTATATTTAACTGTCGAACCTAACTCATATACATTAGCTAATTCACCTCCTAATTGAAGAGAATTTTGTTTCTTAGAAATCCTTCCATCTAAAGTAACTGTCAATAGTGTGTTTGGTTGATAAATTATTCTAGGCTCTATGAAACAATAATCTATACTATAATTTCTCCCTGTAACATAATCTACTTCTGAAATTTTTTCTCCCAATTTAACCGATAATTTAAATGTAATTTTACGTTTAATATTGCATCTCATAGCAACTTCATGAAACTGGTTAAATCTTGAATCAAAACCACTTGCTAACAATGTCTTATTTCTAATATCTTGATAAGAATACTCTGCTCCAAAAATCCTAGAGGTGCGATTAAAAAATAAAGTATTTCTAAGATTAGAATTTGTTGAAATCAGACTAGTATCAGAAATTCTTGTGAAAAAAGGATTAAAGGCGTCTAATCCATCATACGAATTTGTTTTGCGATTAATTCGAATACGTGATTGATTTGCAAAACGAGATAGAAACTTTAAGATTCCTTTCTTAGATGACCATATTCTACTAGGCTTCCAATATATCGATTGATTATATTCATTCGAAAAAGTTTTAGTATAATCACTACTAGGTGTAAATACTCTTATATAACTTGCCTGATCAACATACTGAGCTACTTCAAATTCATTTAAATCTTTAATACCATCAGAATTATAATCAACCCAAGTATAGATTCCTTGTCCATCATTTACTTGAATGTATAAAAACTCTCGCCTTAACTCTAAACCTGATCCAACTTCATAGAAAGTATTAAGGGTTAATGCACCTTTAAATATTCGCATTTGATGTTCTAATCTAGCCAGAAGTGTATTTTCAGGTTTCTCAGATATTAATTCTGGTTTACTAATACTCAATTCTCTATAACTTGTAATAATATTCAAATTCTGATCTTGCCATTTAGTGATTTTAATTTCAGAGCCAATAGATCTTGCTTTTGCTGCTGGAGATAAACGAGTACTATCAGATTTTTTATCATAACGTTCTCTATAAAATATACGATAATGATTTTTAGTAGAATCACTATTACATAAATAAACCTGATAATCAAAAAATTGGTAGCTAATTGGCTCTAAAATACTCGCTTTATATAGGTTAAACTCATGATCATCCTTATACCCAATTGTTAAAAATCCAATACGTTGAGACAAATCAAATTTATGTCGAATGAACTCGTTTAAATTTGTCGAATTATAACTCAATAAATAACTTGCATCTATTTTACCTTTAAACCCTTTTTGACGCCATTTACTATTAAAATTAGCCCTTAAACCTTCATAATCATCTCCAATCTTATAATGTCTAGCTTCTAAATTGATGTTACCATATTCTTTCTGTCTAAAGTCAAGAGATAAATTTGATAAAATTTCATTTCCATTATAACCATTATTTCGAGTGTTCCAATCCCTATCAAATTCAACAAGTCTATAGTTTTCTATAGGGCTAAAATTTCTATCTCTAAACTCAATCCCTGAATTAGCAAATAAAAGCCAATTAAAAACACTATCCTTAGATAATGGTATCTCTCCTCTAAATTTCAGAATCCCAGCATAACCATGGTCATCTTTACTATCATACTTCGAAAAAGTATTCAAGTCATTTTTTGAATAAGAAACCTCGGTATCCATTCTTATAAATTTCCCTAGAGAAAATTCACTACCAACATTAACCATCTGACGTTGTTTTGGGGTAATTATTAAACGAGAAGGAATATAGTCTCCCTGAGGCACTCCAGCTAATGGAGAAACCCATTTATAAACTTTTCCTAGTGCGTTGGATCCTTGAAAAATATAATCCCCATTACCAGGTCCAACATATTCAAATGTTACTCGGTAATTTGCAGAATCTGGATTCACAGTATAAACTAAAATTGAATCTAATCCTAATGAATCTACTAACTTATATAGATTTTGATTGTCAAAATAACCAATAAAATCAATGCTTGAGATTCTAGCTAAACTTAAACTATCACCTATTTCTGATAAATAAAGCTTTTGATCTAAAGTTAGATTTTGTTGCAGGGGTTGATTTTTCAAATCTTGCTCTGAATAAGCGTTAAACCAAAACTTAAAAGATTCTGATGTATAGCTTGTAGATGTTTGAAATAAAGATCTAGCATAATTTTGATCCGAATATTGAAATTCAACAACAATTCTAGTGTCTTTAGTAATTTGATTTCTTGCTGTAAATATAACTTCAGAAGTATTATAATTTATAATATAATCATAGTCTTGACCGCGCTCAAGTAACTGACCATCTATGTATACCCTTTCTGTACCACTTAAAACAACAATAAATGGCTCATTCTCTCCTCCAACTAAACGATAAGGGCCTTGATTCCCCTCATTTCCTTGTATAATCTGTCTTTGGAACTTCCCTTTAGATAGTGCTCCAGAAACATTTGTTGTCCAAACTTTTGAAAAATCTTTATTCCACTTATAATTAACTGTTAATCCTTGAGCCCTTTTTTTATATTTCATAAAATAACCAACTGGTTTATTTAACCAAAAATCACCAACTATCATTTTAAAACGGTTATTATATATTTGTATAAATACTTGATCAAATTCTCTTAATGTATTGGTATTACCATCTGGTTGAATGGGGAGATTATTGTCAGAAATAGATGCTAATAACTTTAGATTTGGAGTTATTTGACCTGATAACTCAAGATTCAAAGTTGAATTTATCCCAAAATCTTGATTATTACCAAAAGAAACCCCCCTTGAAATACTCCCAGATTTATATAATCCTGATCCGCCAAAAAAATCAGTATATGTAAACGAATTGCTGATTAAAAAACGGTCACGAAACCCCTTGTTCTTTATATAAATTGAACTTGTATCTCTTTTTGCATAAACTTTAGATAAATTAATGGGAAGTACACGATACTCTACAATTAAATCTCCTTGACATTTATTAAATAATGTTAGAGTACTAGATACATAATCTAATTTATATTCATCTCTTGGGATAATGTTCCCATTACATTTTAATTTAAATGAATTTGGAAATATACTTAAACTATCTAAACGAATAGTATCAGAAGTACTCTTTATAAATTTATGCCGTAAATTTGACATTTGCGTTATTCCATAAATTGGAATAACGCAAATAATTAAGACAACTAATCTTTTAATAAATAAATACATCATTACGAATGTACAACGTTGTATGAATAAAAATCGTGTTTCAAATCAATTAAACTTTATTATTATAACCTAAAAATTTTAAAAAACACATTACATATATTAATTTTAATTAATATATGAAAAACACCTTACTATTAATATTATTATTAATCTCACACTTTTCGTTAGGGCAAGATAGCTCTTGGATCAATAAAGCTGACTCAGTAATCATGTTTGCAAAATCTCAATTAGGTGTTCCTTATAAATGGGCAACATGTAATCCTAATATAAGTTTCGACTGTAGTGGATTAACTTCATACGCATACTCATCCTGCAATATTTCTTGTTCTAGAATTTCAAAAAATTACAATAAAATTGGGACTAAAATTAAGTTGCAAGAATGTAGAAAAGGAGACTGCATATTATTTACAGGAACATCTGGACAGGGATCAGGTATTGGGCACATAGGAATAATTATATCAAATAATGAAAATGGAATTAAATTTATTCATTGTTCGAGTTCAAAAAAACATTTTGGAGTTGTCATAACAGATTATTATAATTCTGGCTATCCAAAAAGATTTCATTCTGTAAGAAGAATTATACCTTAATTTTTATTGATATAAAATAAAATGAATCATTTAAAGTTATTAGACTGTATTAATAATACATTAACTTTGAACTAAGAAAATTGAAAATATGGCTAAAGATATTAATGATTTAAATCAAGGAAGAAACTCACTATTAATATTTATATGGAGACAAAGAAAAATTATATCCTATGTTACAGTAATTGCAGCTATTTCCGCAACCATTATTTCTTTTCTTTTAACTCCAATATTTAAATCAACAGCAATTGTTTTTCCAGCAGCTACAAATACTGTTTCTTTTTCCGAACAGAGAAATGCAAAGGCCTCTTCAATGGATTTTGGAGAAGAAGAACAAGCTGAACAATTAATTCAAATTCTCCAATCTTCTCGAATTAGAAATATAATTGTAGAAAAATATAACCTTATAGATCATTACAATATTGATCAAAATGATCCAAATAAAAATCACAAACTAGGGAAAGCTTGGGACAACCATATTAGTTTTAATAGAACGCGATACGGATCAATTCAAATTGATGTTTTTGATAAAGACCGTTTTTTAGCGGCAAAAATAGCTAATAAAATTGTTCAGATTATTGATACAGTAAAAAATGAAATAATCCAAGAAAGAACGGTTCCTGCCTTTAAAATAAATGAACGTAAAAAAAAGCAATTAGAAATTGAAAAAACAGCAACTCTTAAAAAATTAGATAGTCTATCTGAATTAGGTGTTGTATCAATTGAAGGAAGAGCTAATCTTTTCTCTGCTTATAATGAATCTAAAAATGCTGAAGACAGAGCTTTTTTTAAAAAACAAATCGATATAAACTTAAAATATGGTGCCACATTTGATGGACTTGAAATGATAAGAGATGAAAAAATCACAAGACTGACTAAATTTGAAGATACATATGAACAAGCTGAATCAGATGCGAACACTCTTTTCAATCACAAATTTATTGTCGAACAAGCAGTAGTTGCAGATAAAAAAACAAAACCAAAAAGGCTAATAATTATAATTCTCTCTACACTTGGGACTTTCGTATTTGTAATTTTTACTTTATTAATTAATGCTCGTATTAATGAATTAAAAAAACTTTCATAATTGCAAACACTCAAAAAAAATAGTGTTTTGTTATTCTTGGGGCTTTTTTATGTGTCGATTTGCTGTTTTTTTATTTGGACAGATCAAATCTATTTTACATTATCTTCTTTTGGATTAATAGCAATATACTTTGCTATATTTAATACTGAATATACCTTTTTAGGTCTTGCCTTTTTTACACCCCTTTCAATAAATATTGAAGAATACACTAATGATTTTGGCTTATTTATTCCTACAGAACCTATATTATTTGGATTGCTATTATTCCTATTAATGCAAGTAATAAATAAAAACTTATTGCATAAATATATATGGAGAAATCCTATCATATTGGCCGTTGGATTCTACCTTTTTTGGATACTAATTTCCTCTATGACAAGTAGCTCTCCTATAGTTTCATTTAAATTTTTACTTGCAAAAATTTGGTATATAATTCCACTATTAATTTTTGGAACTAAAGTATTTATGAACCCAAAAAACATTAAACGATTCATATGGTTATTCGTATTATCTATTTGTATTGTTATTATTTATACAGTCATCATACATGCTCAATATAATTTTGGTGAAAAGGAAGGGCACTGGGTTATGTGGCCTTTTTTTAAGGACCATACTATTTATGGGGCAACCGTAGCATTTACAGTACCTCTAGTATTCGCACTTTACTTTTCTAAGAAACATGATTTATTAATCAAAATTTCAATTATTTCAATGATTATCATAAGCTCAATAGGGTTATATTTTTCATACTCTAGAGCAGCTTGGCTTAGTGTAATATTAGCACTAATAATATTAAGTATTATTAAACTAAAAATTAAATTACATTTTCTTTTGGCTCTATCAATACTAGCATTAACAATAGTGTTTTTAAGCTGGGATAAAATTAATATGGAACTTGAACGAAATAAATATGAGCACACAACATTAGAATTTGGAGAGAAAATTAAAAGCGCTACCAATATCACAACTGATGCTTCTAATCTAGAAAGATTAAACCGATGGAATTGTGCTATTGAAATGTTTAAAAAACGTCCTATATTCGGATTTGGTCCAGGAACATATGCTTTTGAATATGCAAAATTCCAACACCCAAATAACAAAACAATTATATCAACTAATTTTGGTACTGCGGGTAATGCTCACAGTGAATACCTAGGTCCGCTATCTGAAACGGGGATTGTTGGTTTCTTATCTTTTTTAGTTATTGTATTTACTATATTTTATAAAGGAATAAAATTATATTATGCATGGCCAATAGAAGATATCGAGATGAAAACAATCATTTTATCAATGATTGTATCATTATCCACTTACTTTATACATGGTATATTAAATAACTATCTAGATACCGATAAAGCATCTATTCCAATTTGGGTTTTTTGTGCTAGTTTTATTGCTTTAGAACAATACAATAAAGTAAAATTAAAAGAAACCTAAAATATTACTTTTCTGCAATATAAAATAAATCAATGCAGTCGTCTTGAGCTGATGCCAAATAATAATCAGTCATTTTAATATCAACACCTTTATTAGAAAGTTTTTTCCTGTTCATTCTATTTAAAATATCATAAGGTATCTGAAAAAGCCATCTCGGAAGATTATACTCTAAATTAAAAAGATCAAATCTTTTTATTTTCTGAACTGATTTTTTATTCTCTTGGTAATAGTTCATGACATTATTATTCCCAAATACACCCTGAGCATTAACAATGCTAAAACATCCTAACAATATTTTTCTTAGCTCTTCAATAGTATACTCACGGACATGCCAAGGATTTCTAGTCAAAGACATTTTTTTATTTGGTGTAGTTAAAATAAACTTACCTTTCTTTTTTAAAACTCTATAAATTTCTTTCACGAATTCTATGTCACTATTAATATGTTCTATAACTTGAAATGAAACTACAAAATCAAAATAATTATCTGGAATGTTTTCTAAAGGTGGCACAGTCATTTGACGAAAATCAACATTTTTAATTTCTTTACTTAATTTTAATCCTGTTATAGAAGGAAACTTATCAATAGTTAAAAATGAATCTACATTAGGGCTTAAAACTTCTATCCCATAACCACTTCCTGTTCCAATTTCTAAAACATTTCCTGAAATTAATTTTGCAGTTTCATAATATGCTAAAATACTTCTTTGAAAAACATAATTATCAGATCTTTCTTGATGTGAAACCCTTTCTGCAGTTTGTATCTTTTTATTCATAATTTAACTCGAAATATATTAACAATATAGTTTATTATTTAATGAGAAATCCAAAGAGTTGGATTTAGACAAGTTACTTTGCTTCCTATGACATGGTGTATTTCAAAATGAGCAATTGACATATTAACAGACTCACTTAATAATAAAGTTCCTATTACTTTTTTTGTGTCAATATTCATACCAGACTTAACATAAGTATCTTGAAGATTACTATATACTGTTCTATAGTTCCCATGTTTAATAATAATAACTTTGCCGGCTCCTGGAATCTTTAATACACTAGTAACCTGACCCTTAAATACCGCTCTTACTTGAGAATTTTTAGATGTACTAATGTCGATACCTCGATTGTTTGTTGTAACGTTTTTCAATGTTGGATGCAAATTCTTACCAAAATTTTCTGTAATATTGCCTCTCTTAACTGGCCAAGGTAATCGGCCTTTATTTTTCTCAAAAGAAGCATTTAATTTATAGCTTTCTTTCGTCTCTAAAAATATTGATTCGCTACTTGAAGAATTCAAATTGTTCTTTGTGTCGGAAGATACTAATCGTTCGGCTTCTTCTTTTTTTCTTCTTGCTTCTTCAGCTGCAATTTCTTGACGAATCGCTTCATTAATTCTATCCCTTAAATTTCTCCTTAAACTCTCTTCTTTTGCTAATTTTGAGATTAATATATTTTCTTCATTTTTAAACTTTTGATATAAATATTCTTGATTTTTTCGATCAGATTCAATTTCAATCTTCTCATTTAATTTCTCTTGAATAATAGCACGTTTATGTTCTTTTTCCTTTTCAATTATTATTATCTCTTCCTTTATTAATTTCTGATGTTGTCTAATTGCTAAAAATTGTTTTTCTTGAATTTCTGCAATATACTCCAAGTATTTTATTCGCTTTAAAGCTTCAAAATAACTCCCAGAAGAGAAAATAAACATCATTTTTCCATATATATTTCGGTGTTTATATGCATATATTAACAATTTTTGATACTGTTTTTTTAGTTGATTTATCTTTTCATATAATAACTCTATTTGTTGAGCTTTACTTTTTAAACTTAATTCAGCCGCGCGAATCTGATTGTCATAATTTTTTAATAACTGCTCACGATAAAAAATTTGATTTTTAATAACCTTTAGTTCATCTAATGATGTCTCTTTAGCAGATTTACTTTTAGATAAAAGAAATTTTGTGTCAGATATTTTCTGTTCCAACCTAGATTGCTCTCGTTTCAATTTATCACTAGTCTTTTGGGAAAAACCAATGGATGTGTATAATAATAAATAAATTAAAACTATTTTACCTACAATTTTCATATCCATCAGGTATTATAAAATTTATTTTCTCGGGTTGGTTAAATCGTATCTTTTTAGACTGAAGTTGAATGGAGATAGTATTTCCTGGAATGTCTATTTGTATATCTAACTCATTAGGTATAAAATATGAATCAACTACTTTATAAGATTTATAATCTAACTTAATTGATATTTTTTTATCAGGAAAAACTAAAAGTACTTGCTTTAATTTTTTTAAATCTTCTGTCAATGAATAATACTTTATAACATCTGATTGACTTTTTTTCTTCAACTTTTTTACTTCACGTTTATTGTGTGAACTAACTATATAATTATATGGATCCTGAACTCTATAATACTTAGTTTGGTCTTTAAATCCTAAAGGGGAACCTAATAATATCTGCTCTATATTTAAAGAACTAAATTGAAGCCCAAAACTATCTAGTAAATATGTATTGTGTTTCTCTATAAAACATTTTTGATCCTTAATAACTAACCACAAAGAATCTTTGGTAAATAACGCATTTAAAACAGGTATACGCATAAAAGTAATTAATGCATTAACAGCGCTATCTCGAGTCATTCTAATTGAGGTTTTGAAAGAAACCTTCTGTGCTGAATCTTTATACTTGGTTGAAAATTTTGTATAAAAATGAGTATATTCTTTTGATGAAAGACTATCTAAAACACTAAATATTTGGTTATCTTTTACCTTATCAAGTTTTTGAGCCAATAACCCAAAATTATTCACAAAAAATGTTAATAATAATAGGCATAAAATACTAAGGTTTTTATTAGAAAACTGGATCATAGTACTTTTTATCTTCTATTTTCTTTAATAAAATTTTATTATCTGAATTTAATTCTTTAGCCTTTTGCCATAAATCAATTGATTTATTTATCTGCCCTAATTTGAAATAAACATCGCCTAAATGCTCTAAAATATTTTTGTCATTTTCTTTTAATTTAGCTGCCTTTTGCAACTGAATTAATGCTCCATCATAATCTCCTTTTTGAAATAAAATTAATCCATATGTATCTATAAATTTTGGGTTAGATGAAGCGGACTTATTATCTCCTGAACTACCAGATGCGCCAATAATCTGAATTGCGAGAGACTCCGCTAGCTCTAAGTCTTCTCTATTAATTGCTAGTTGAAAGGCAAAATTATTACGAATAAAAGTATTTTTACTATCTATAATTAACGCCTTTTGAAAACTCTTTTTACCATTCACAAAATCTTTTAGACCAAAATATGCCTCTCCCAATTGTGCGAAAAAGTCTGCTTCTAATTGATTATCATTAACTACTAATTCCTTTCCATAAGATAATAACTCTAATGCTTCGTTATATTTTTTTAATTTGTTCGCACTAATTCCATTTAATAAATAGACTGTTGTTGATGTAGGAAAAAAAGTTAAACATTCCTTACTATGTTTATATAAATTTTCAAATTCTCCCTTCTGATACTCCATAATAAGAACCTCGTTCCATATTGGATAACGTGTTTTATCATAATTAAGAGACTCTCTATAAGCTTCCAATGCTTCATCATTTTTCTTAGCACGTATTAAATAATCCCCCTTAATTGAGTGGGCTTTTGCCTCTTGAGGATATAAATCTACCAATATATCAATTAGATTATAAAATTGAGCTTCAATATTAAAGTTTGTCTCTAATATGTTTATTAAAATTTTCATTTTAGTATCAAGCGTAACAGCTTTACTTTTAAAAGCCAAAATTAGCTCCTGAAAAGATTCTTCATTATTTCCTTCTTGCTTATAAATATCTGATAAAGCTAAATGCGCACGACCATTATTTGGATCAGCTAAAACTAATTCTTTTAACATTTTAACACCTTTATCAACTTCATTTAACTTAAAATAATAATCTACATATAAAGCTATCAACTGAGGATTATTAGAATAAAAATTTCGAGCATTATCCAACTCAAGAATCGCCTTTTTATAATCTTTCATCTCCATTAAAACCTTATGTTTTTTTATAGATAAAGGAAGACTTATTCCTACTTGATCTTCAACTCCATTTAATACATCAATTGCTTTATTGTATTCTCCTATTTTTAATAGTACTTCTGCATAAGTAAATTGTAGCTCAATATTTCTTGGTTTTAATTTGACCAAATCATCAAATTTTTCTGCTGATTTTTCAAATTCTTCAATTTCATAATACATATATGCTAGCTCTTCAAAGTACCATTCATTATCAGAATCAATTTCGGATGCCTTTATGATATAATCAGCGGACTTATCAATATTACCATAAGAAAACTCTAATTGGGATAATAGATAATAAACAGCAGCATCATCTTTTCTTAGAGACAAACAATATTCAAGTTTTTTAATTGATTCCAGATTTCTACCAGCAATTTTTAACCGGATTGCTTGATGGAAAGCACTGATATATGGATAATCAGAAGATGTGATATTTGAATCAGTAACTATTTTATTTGAACCACAAGAGAAGGTGAACAAAAATAATCCAATTATATATATATATACTTTATCCATCTATAGTTGTATAATCACCTACACTCAAATCTCGGGCCAAACCATCATAATAAACATGTGAACCAATCATAGAATCCCTAAGTATTGCATTTTTTATCGTTGTTGAATGCTGTATTATTGTTTTTTTGATTACACTATCTGAAACGACAGTATCTTTACCGATAGAAGTATAAGGACCAACAATAGAATTAATTAATTCGACATTTTCATCAATGAAACATGGCTCTATAATAATTGAATTCTGCATTTTAATAGACTTTGATATTAAATTTTCTCCATTCCTCATATCATTTTCTAAAACTAAAGCATTTGTTTCAACTGTAACTTGCTTATTCCCACAATCCATCCATTGTTTTACTTTACCTGTCTTAAAAACCTTACCCTTTGATATCATATTCTTAATCCCATCATTAATTTGATATTCCCCTCCATTAGTAATCTCATTATCTATTATTGACTGAAGTTCCATTTTAAGCTCTCCGACTTCTTTAAAATAATAAATCCCTATTGCTGCTAAATCACTTATAAATTTAGTTGGCTTTTCAACTAAACTTATGATGTCCTGACTTTCATTTAATTGAACAACTCCATATGACTCAGGATTATTTACTTTCTTAACCCAAATAACTGAATCAGCTGTTTCATCTAATTTAAAATCGGCCTGAATCAATGTGTCAGCATAAGCAATCACCGCAGGGCCAAATAAGGATTCTTTAGCACACATAATTGCATGTCCTGTCCCCATTGGTTTTTCTTGACGATAAATTGACGCTTTTGCTCCTATTGATTCTGCAAGCTGAGTTAATCTTTTTACTACATCGTCACCAAAGAACGCGGGATCTCCTATGATGAATGCCACTTCATCTACTTTTTGGTCTACAATTTTAGCAATATCTTTTATTAAGCGATTTACAATTGACTGACCAGCAACTGAGACTAATGGTTTAGGAACTTTTAATGTATGAGGTCTTAGTCTACTCCCTCTTCCTGCCATTGGAACAATAATTTTCATGTTTTTTATTTTAAGTTACGAATAACTATTTAACTCCGGTACTACCAAAACCTCCCGCACCCCGAATAGTATCTGTAAGTTGAATAGCTTCTTCCCATATTACCTGTTTTACTTCAGCAAAAACAAGTTGGGCTATTCTCTCTCCATCCTCTATAACAAAACTTTTATCTGAAAGATTAATCAATATAACACCTATTTCACCTCGATAGTCTGCATCTATAGTTCCAGGAGCATTTAAAACAGAAATCCCTTTTTTCAATGCTAATCCACTTCGAGATCTTACTTGACATTCACAACCAACAGGAATTTCAATAAATAATCCTGTCTTAACCAAAACTCTTTCTAATGGGTTTAATTTAATAGGCTTATCTATATTTGCTCTCACATCCAAACCAGCAGAAGCAGTTGTTTCATAAGAAGGGAGAACATGTTTTGATTTATTTACTACCTTAACTTTCATACTAATTTCTAAATGACTCAAAAATAAGAATTTTAGATTCTTGAAAAAACATAAAAGTCTTGGTTCATAAAGAAGTTACTAACTATCAATCGTTAGTTTTTTTTTAGCTTAGGTCTCTCTATAAACCAAAATAAAAAAATGTAAAATACAATTAAGCTATTATGAAAAATAAACTTTTCCCAAGAAAAAATTCCTGGATCAATATCAATAATAAAAGCAACAAAAAATATAATTAAAGAAAAGCCGAAATATAATAAGAACTTCCTTAGGTTATAATTTATAGGATAATATTTTTGACCTAAAAAATACGATGCTATCATCTGCCCCCCATATACAAACATAGTTACCCATGCACAAGCCCAAAAACCGTAAATCGGAATAAAAATAAAGTTGAGTAAAATTGTAACAAAACCTCCTAAAATTGCTATAAATGCTCCATATTTTGTCTGCCCACTGAGCTTATACCAAATAGATTGGTTCAAATAGATTCCATAAAATACATTCGCAATCAAAAGTATTGGGACAACATTCAAACCTACCCAAAATTCTTCATTACGAATAAAATGCTTAAATACATCAATATTTAGACTTACAGTTATAAATATTAAACAAACAAACGCAACAAAATAATTCATTATTTTCGAATACATATTTTTACTGCCTTTCTTTTTTTCTTGAGCAAAGAAAAAAGGTTCTGCTGCATAACGATAAGCTTGTAAGAAAATCGTTACTATCATTGCTAATTTATAGCATGCGCTATAAATACCAAGCTGAGTCTCAGATTCTCTCAATGTTAACCCTCCTTTATTATAAAGTACCTGTTTAAGCATTGCACGATCAATGGTTTCATTAATTATCCCAGCAAAACCAGCAATAACTAGAGGTAAAGAATACTTAAACATTTCTCTAACCAATTCACGGTTATAATGTAATTTTAATCCAAAATAATCTTTATATGTAGCAATTGGTTTAATAAAAGATGCTAATAGATTAGCAACCAAAATGAATAAGATTCCTTGTTCTGGATTTTCCTTATTAAAAAAACCGTACAGAAAAACTAAATTCAAAGTAATATTTAAAATAATTGAAGAAAAATGTATCGTCGCAAATCTAACAGCCTTATTGTCTGCACGTAATTTTGCCATAGGCATAGCAGATGTAGCATCTATAGCAACTATTAAAGCAAGTAATATAATATAAATTGCATGGTCATTATACAATAAAATATTTGCAATTTGTTGATTAAATAAAAATATGATTAAAAGAAAAATTAAATTAAAAACTATAACTGTTAAAAAGCTGCTCTGAAAGACTTCTTTTTTGTTTTCTTTTAAATTTATAAACTTAAAAAATGCTGTCTCCATACCAAATGTGAGAAGTACTATTAAAAAAGCAACTAACGCATATAGTTCTGATATCTTTCCATACTCATAAACTGGTAAAAGAGAAGTATAAATAGGGACTAACATATAATTCAATAATCTACCAACTATTGATGGTAAACCATAAATGGCAGTTTGACCTAATAAATTCTTAATCGGATTCAATTATTTTCTAAAATTAGGTTTTCTCTTTTCTAAAAATGCTTTTGTTCCTTCTTTAAAATCTGATGTTCCAAAACACTTTCCAAATTCCTCAACTTCTATATTATAACCATTAACCCCTTCTTTATAATTTGCGTTAATAGATTTAATTGCTGAAGCAATTGCTGATCCTGAATTATTCAAAATTGACAAAGCAATAGCCTCTGTCTTTTCCATTAGTTCATTATATTCAACAACATGATTTACTAGGCCTAATCTTAATGCTTCATCTGCTTTAATCATACCTGCTGTAAAAACCATTTCATTTGCCTTACCACGTCCAACTAACTGGGCCAATCTCTGTGTCCCTCCATACCCAGGGATAACTCCAAGACTAACCTCTGGCAAACCCATTCTAGCATTAGAAGATGCTATACGAATATGTGAACACATTGCAAGTTCTAGACCACCGCCTAAAGCAAATCCATTAATAGCTGCGATAATAGGTTTAGAACAATTCTCAATATATGTAAACAATAGCTCCTGACCTTTTTTAGCAAGGTTACCTCCTTGTGAAATTGTGAAATCTGCAAATTCCTTTATATCAGCTCCAGCAACAAATGACTTTTCTCCTGCACCTGTCAAAATAATAACACCTATATTTAAATTATCTTCAGCTAATTTAATTGCTGTATGTAATTCTTCTATAGTATCCTTATTTAAAGCATTCAATTGCTTCGGTCTATTAATAGTAATTATGTTGATTTTATTCTTTTCTTCTACAACTATGTTCTTATACATCTCTATCTAATTAATTTTCTGTTTTTTATCTTTAAATCGTTTATACATTTTTATAACAATCATTAACCCTAAAGCTACTGCAAAAAAAGAAATTGTTCCCTTTATCCAATTCATTGAATGTTTTAGTGAGACAATAAATACAATGATAACAAGAAATAAAGTAGCAACTTCATTCCACAACCTTAATTTAGTGGATGTCCAATTGAACTTCCCTCTACTGAAACTAACAAGAATTTTTTGACAAATAAAATGATAAATTAACAACAACAGCACAAAAGACAACTTAATATGCATCCAAGTTGCATTAATATAATAATCTGGAATTAATAAAATCATCCAAATTCCAAAAATAATTGTTAAAAGCATAGCTGGTGTAGTAATAATCCACCAAAGCCTCCTTTCCATAATTTCAAATTGATTTGATAAAATTTCCTTCTCAACTTTATCCTTGTCTTGAGCTTCAACATGATAGATAAACAAACGGACAACATAAAAAAGTCCAGCAAACCAAGAAACTACAAAAATTATATGTAAAGCTTTTACCGTTGCAAAATCCATAATGTAAAGATAACTTGATTTCTTTATTATCAATACTTAAAATAATTTGTATTGTAATAATTAAAAATAAAAAATTCATCATTATTACTAAATAATTATCTTTACTTAGATTAATACTTATATGAGCATAATAGAACATTCAGAACAAGAAATTCAAAGAAGAGAAAAGTTAACAAAACTTCGCGCGTTAGGCATTAATCCTTATCCTGCGATACTATTTCCTGTCTCAGATTATTCAACTGATTTAAAAAAGAATTTTGAGGAAGGGAAAAATGTTTGTATTGCTGGTAGAATGATGTCTCAACGAGATATGGGAAAAGCATCTTTTGCTGAAATTCAAGATTCCAAAGGTAGAATCCAAGTCTATTTAAATCGAGATGAAATTTGTCCAGGTGATGATAAAACAATCTATAATACTGTTTTTAAAAAATTACTAGACCTAGGTGATTTTATAGGGATTAAAGGTTCTCTTTTTAAAACAAAAGTTGGTGAAATCTCTATTAAGGTAAATGAAATGACATTATTGAGTAAATCACTCAAACCATTGCCATTACCTAAAACAGATGCTAATGGTGAAATTCACGATGCATTTACTGACCCTGAAACACGTTATCGACAACGTTACACAGATTTAATTGTGAACCCTCATGTAAAAAATGTTTTTATAAAAAGAGGGAAATTAATGCATGCAATGAGATCGTTTTTTATTGATAAAGGTTACCACGAAATAGAAACACCAATATTACAGGCTATTCCTGGGGGAGCAAGTGCTCGTCCTTTCATCACCCATCATAATACATTAAATGTACCAATGTATCTTAGAATTGCATGTGAATTATATCTCAAAAAAACATTAATCGGAGGGTTTGATGGTGTATTTGAATTTGCAAAAACATTTAGAAATGAAGGGATGGATAGAACACATAACCCTGAATTTTCTATGATGGAAATTTACGTTGCTTATAAAGATTATAATTGGATGATGGATTTTACAGAAAACCTTCTAGAACACTGTGCAATTTCTGTAAATGGTTCAACTAAGGTCACTTTCGGTGACCACAAAATAGACTTTAAAGCACCATACAAAAAGGTAACTATGAGACAATCAATTATTGATTTTACTCAATTTGACATCAAAAATAAATCTGAAGACGATATCCATAATTGGTGTATTAATAACGATATTGAAGTAGACAAAACTATGGGTAAAGGAAAACTCATAGATGAAATATTTGGAAAGTATTGCGAAAAAAACTATATCGATCCAACATTTATTATTGATTATCCCAAAGAGATGTCCCCTCTTTGTAAAGAACATAGAGATGATTCCTCTTTAACAGAAAGGTTCGAACTAATTGTTTGTGGTAAAGAATTGGCAAATGCTTATACAGAATTAAATGATCCCATTGATCAAAAAAAACGTTTTGAAGATCAATTAAAATTAGCAGAGAGAGGAGACGAAGAAGCAGGTGAATTTATAGATTACGATTTTTTACGGTCTCTTGAATATGGTATGCCTCCAACCTCAGGAATGGGTATCGGAATTGACCGATTAACAATGTTCTTGACTAATAATCAATCTATTCAAGAGGTTATTTTATTTCCACAAATGAAGCCAGAAGTTTTTATAAAAAAAGGGCCTAATTTATCTGAAAATGAAAAAATAATTTTTGATCTTCTTTCTAAAGAAAAATCAATAGAATTAAATTCTTTAAAAGAAGCATGTGGTTTATCTAACAAAAAATGGGACTTAGGGTTAAAAGCTCTCAGGAATTATGGATTAACTAGAGTAATAAAAGAAGAAGATTCAATTATAATAGAAATAATCAACCAATGATAATTAATCATTAAATATTTCAGCCATTTTATTTCTTCGATAGTCAAATATATATTTCAACTTTCTTTTTACTATTATTCTATTAGCAATATATCCCAGTATTCCTAAAGGTATTTTATAAGTGACAATATCTGTCATTAAAGTCCCTCTATTCTTTGACTCTAAAAAATGTTGATGATGCCAAAGTTTAAATGGACCTATTCGCTGTTCATCGACAAAATATTGAACTGGAATTAAATGAGTTATTTCAGTAACCCAAGTAGTCTTAATACCAAAAAGAGGAGATACCTTATAGCTAATAATCATTCCTTCATACATTCTATTCACACTATCTGAAGTAATTTCAAACCCCATATCAGGTGTTATTTTATTTAAATTATTTGGGTTAGATATAAATCCCCATAAATCTTCAATTGGATGCTCAAAAAATTGTTCCCTCTTAAACTGATAAAAATTCATTTGTCTGTCTTTTAGTTTAATCATGCTGAACGTCCGTCTCTGAAATTGCCCCATCCGATTCCACCTTCTGGTTCTTTTGTTTTTAATCTTTTTTTTACCCAACCAGGGACCTTATTATAATTCTTTACGTAAACGAGCAACAGGAATTTTTAATTGCTCACGATACTTAGCAACAGTTCTACGCGCAATATTATACCCTTTTTCCTTTAATAGTTTTGCTAACCTCTCATCAGTCAAAGGCTTACGTTTTTCCTCATTATCTATAGCTTCAGAAAGAATTTTCTTCACTTCACGTGTTGAAACCTCCTCTCCAGAATTAGTCGAGAGTGATTCTGAAAAGAAATATTTTAATGATAAAATTCCTGAACTAGTCTGTACATATTTACTATTTGCAACACGAGATACTGTAGATATATCCATATCGATAATTGTTGCTATATCTTTTAAAATCATTGGTCGCAATTGAGTTTCATCACCAGACAAAAAATAATCTTTCTGGTAATTCATTATAGCATTCATAGTAACAAATAAAGTATTTTGACGTTGTTTAATAGCATCAATAAACCATTTCGCACTATCTAACTTCTGTTTTACAAAGGTAAGTGCTTCCTTCTCAGATTTAGATGATTTAGCACCTTCTGAATAAGTTCTAAGCATATTCTGATATTGTTTACTAACCTTAAGATCAGGAGCATTCCTCCCATTTATAGTCAATTGTAATTGACCTTCATTAACAACAATTTCAAAATCAGGAATAATTTGCTGATAAACCCCTCTAGATTCTTTCGTAGATCCTCCAGGTTTTGGGTTAAGTTTAACTATTTCTTCAATAGCTTCCTTCAAATCTTGATCAGAAATTTCTAATTTATCTAATATTTTTTGATAGTGCTTTTTTGTAAACTCTGTAAAATACTGTTCTAAAATTTTCTTAGCAGTAAAACGTGTAATATTGCCATCTTGTTTTCGATTAATTTGTAATAAAAGGCACTCTTGTAAATCTCTTGCTCCTATTCCTGCAGGATCTAAATCTTGAATAATCTTTAAAACTTCTAAAACTTCTTGTTCAGTAACTATAATATTTAATGAAAAAGCCAAGTCATCAACAAGCGCCTCTATTGATCGATTTAAATAGCCTGATTCATCTAAATTACCTACAATTATGTCAGCAATTATGTATTCTTGATCGGTAAAATTAAGCAACTGAATCTGATTAATTAAGCGTTCTTGAAAAGAATTATCTACTGAAAGAGGTATAGCCTTATCATCATTATCCTTACTTGAATTATTTATACGTGTCTTATAATCCGAATCATCACTTAAATAATCATCTACATTAAACTCTTTTTCATCTATGTCTTCACCTATCTCTTCATTTTCTCCATAATTATCTTCAGATATTTCTAGACCTTCCTCTAGCGCAGGATTTTCTTCTATCTCTTGCTTAATTCTTTGTTCTAACTCTAGGGTTGGCACCTGCAATAATTTCATTAACTGTATCTGTTGAGGAGAAAGTCGTTGTTCTAACTTTGTTGATATAATTTGTTTTAATGCCATTGAAAAAATATAGAAATAGCTTTTTTATTTAATTATAAGAAACTAAAAATCTGCATTTTGAGGTGTCCTTGGGAAAGGAATTACATCACGAATATTTGTCATACCTGTAACGAACATTACTATTCTTTCAAATCCAAGACCAAAACCTGCGTGAGGAGCAGTACCAAACTTACGTATATCCAAATACCAATGTAATTCTTTTTCTGAAAGATTAAACTCAATAATTTTAGATTTTAAAATATCTATACGTTCTTCACGTTGAGAACCACCAACAATTTCACCTATTCCTGGAAAAAGTACATCCATTGCAGCAACAGTTTTACCATCATCATTTTGACGCATATAAAAAGCCTTTATCTCGGATGGATAATCTGTCAAAATTACCGGACACTTAAATTCTTTTTCTACTAAATAGCGTTCATGTTCACTCTGTAAATCAACTCCCCATTTAATATCATATTTAAATTTCTTTTTCTTAAAAGGCTTTGATTTTAATAATATATCAATTGCATCAGTATATGTTAATCTTTTAAACTTATTATTCACAACGAATTCTAACCTCTCTTTAAGGCCTAAATCACTACGTTCATTCTTTGGCTTTAATTTTTGTTCATTTAATTCACGGTCATTTAAAAAATTAAGATCATCAGAATGATTTTCTAGAATATATTTTATTAAATACTTTAAAAACTCCTCTGTTAAATCCATATTATCAATTAAATCACTAAAAGCTACTTCAGGCTCAATCATCCAGAATTCGGAAAGATGCCTCGAAGTATTAGAATTTTCTGCTCTAAATGTTGGCCCAAATGTATATACTTGACCAAGTCCCATAGCACCAAGTTCAGCTTCAAGTTGACCGGAAACAGTTAAATTAACAGGTTTTCCAAAAAAATCTTTTTTGTAATCAATCACTCCATCATCAGTAATTGGAAGATTTAATAAATCTAAATTTGTCACCTTAAACATCTCACCAGCACCTTCTGCATCAGAACCAGTAATAATTGGTGTATGGATATAATAAAACCCTCTATCATTAAAAAATTTATGGATAGCAAAAGCTAGTGCATGACGAATTCTAAAAACAGCTCCAAATGTATTTGTTCTAAAACGTAAATGTGATTGTTCACGAAGAAATTCTAAACTATGCTTTTTAGGCTGCATAACAGTTTTCTGAACTTCCTCAGGGTTAGCATCACCTATGATTTCAATACTATTTACTTTAATCTCAATTGATTGTCCAGCACCCTGAGAATCTACAATTTCTCCAGAGACTGAAACTGATGACGCAATAGAAATTCTCTTCAATAATGAATCATCAAAGTGTTCAAAATCAATAACAGCTTGAATATTTTTAATCGTAGAACCATCATTGATTTGTATAAAACGATTACTTCTAAAAGCACGCACCCAACCTTTTACAATAATGTTATCGCCTACTTTTGAGCTTTCAAGAATATCAATTACTTTTTTTCTTTTCATTTGAATTATTATTCAATAACTCAAAAATAACAAGAAACTAGATTGTATTTAAATTTAAAGAAGAAAAAAGGATAGCTAACTTAATTAATTTTATTTATTGTTGAAGTTTGTCATAGTAAGTTGTAGACCAATAGATACAAATCCTTTTATAAATTCTGCAGAAAAATCAATTCGTTCATAAAGAGTTATTTTTTCTTTTTCCAACCATTCTCCTAATACATGTTCAGACTGTCTACCAGGATAAAAATCATTACCTACACCAAATCTCAACCTAGAATATTTTGAAGAGTTTAAAACTAATTGAATATCTTTTAAACCATTATGGCCTCCATCAGAACCTTTACCTTTCATACGAATTTTACCAAAGGGCAAAGAAATATCATCTGTAATAATAAGTATCTTATTTATCGGTATTTTTTCTTTTTGCATCCAATAATTAACAGATTTTCCTGATAAATTCATAAATGTTGTAGGCTTAATAACAATAACTATTTTACCTTTATATTTAATGTTAGCAACGTCAGCAAATTTATTACTTTCAAACTCACCTTGACATTGTCTTACAAGCTCATCAACAATTTTAAATCCAACGTTATGTCGAGTTTCTTCATACTTGCTGCCAGGATTACCTAGACCAACAATTAGATATTTCATTTTTTAATTTATTATTAAATATACACTAAGAAAAAAAAACCCGGATTGAAAAACAAACCGGGCCATAATGTCTTATTTATAGTTAAATATTTCCATTATCTCTGACAGCATAGGCAATGGTTAAAGCATCAATGTCTTGTAGTTCTTTTCTTATATCAAAGATGATTCCTGAGGGAGCTCCTTTATCAGCTTTTACACATGTAATAACAGATTCTATTGGCTCACTCATACGTGCAGGCTTAGATTCAAATTTATCTAATTTCCAACGTTTAATCGCATTTACATTATACAAGTCATCTGGATTTGATTGAGCAACATTATCCATAAATAATAAATACTCCATACCCTTCTCCTTGTACTTTTCAGCTCTTGCAGAATTTAATGGTTTTCCTAAATAAATAAAATCTATTTCAGACCTTTGTTTATATGGTGTCATATCAGTTGTTCTAAATCCTTCAGGCTGAACTACTTTCACAGAAGGGTCAGTTTCCTTACTTGTTGTAGCAACCATAAAAAAGAACAAAAGCATAAAAACAATATCAGGTAGTGAAGATGTATTTACACCAGGAGCACCTTTCTTATTTTCTTTCTTAAATTTTGACATAATTGTTACTTTGTAGGTGTTACTTCTATAAATCTATCAGGATACAAAATTTTCAAAAGATCTAACTTTTCCTTATCCATTTTTGGGTCTTTCTTTTTATCTAAAGAGTAACGACTTTTAATTTTAGAATAACTTTCGCCAAAAATTTCTTTAGCTGCATCATCTCTTAAAAAATATATTGCCTCTTCTAACTCAGATTGAATTTTAGAAAACAAACCATACTCTGTACCTTTTTGAACTTCAATACGAATATGTGCTTGAGGAGAAATTTCTGGTAATTGTTTTTTGCCATAAAGTTGAAGTGAACGTTTTTTCTTCTCCCATTCTTTAAGTATATTATACTTAAAATCAATTATATCATCAGTAACTCCAGGTGTTGCTTCCGTAGCCTCGGCATCAGCTAATGATGCATCTATGTTTCCTTGTATCTCTGGAAGGCTAATTCGAGAGTATAATGGGAAATTACTAGAAAGATCATTAGTTAATTCATTATGAGTATAAAACTCTACAACACGTTCAGATATATCATCAGGATTTGACATTTTTTCATCCCGGACCATTAATTCATTGTTAAAATTAGCACGTATAGCAAGGATATCTCTTTTTTCGACATCAATTGGCGGAGTGTTAACTTCCACTCTTTTTGGGATATTTCTAACATAGGCTTGATCTTTATCCATAGTTGTAGTAACTAAGAAAAATATCAATAGTAAGAAGGCGATATCGGCCATCGAGCCAGCATTTATTTCAGGTATATCTCGTCTTGCCATGTTCTTTTATTTTCTATAACGCCCTAATAAAGGACCAAAAACCGCAACCATCAATGCTGCAAATACACCAAAAACAACAGTATAAATACCTGCTGATGAAGATCTTATTGTGCCTTGAGCAACTTGAACATCTTCTAGTAATGCCAAAGATTCATTTGTATCACTTGTTCCTATCATTAGGAAAAATAAATAAAGTACAAGAGCTACTAATAAACCAATAATTGATAGAATTGTCTTCTTTGGGTTAGAAATTAACTGAAGAACAAAAAACAGCAAAATTAAACCAATACTAGCAAATATAATAAAACCGGTAAAAGATGTAATTAAGCTCATACTAACACCCTCTCTGAAAATTTCTTGAGTCTCTAAAGTATTCTCCATATTAGGACCTCCAATAATGAATAGGCATAATATAACACCTATTCCTACCAATCCTATTTTAAGAATACTCATATATAAATTAAACTTTTTAATATCCATTTATTTAAGTTTAAAGATTAATAATCTTGTTTATGACAGATTATGTTTTGACAATTTTATTTTTCAACATCATGTCAACTAGAGAAATTGATGAGTCTTCCATCTCATTAACTAATCCATCAACTTTCGATACAATGTAATTGTAAAATATTTGAAGGATAATAGCCGCAATCAAACCAAATACAGTTGTTAGTAGGGATACCTTAATACCTCCAGCAACAGTAGTTGGTGAAACCTGACCATCGGATACAATTTTATCAAAAGCGAAAATCATTCCAATCACTGTTCCTAAGAAACCAAGCATAGGAGCTAAAGCGATGAATAAAGATAGCCAAGAAAGACCTTTCTCTAAAAGTCCCATCTGAACACCACCATATGATACTACAGATTTCTCAACCATTTCAATACCCTCGTCAGATCGGTCTAAACCTTGATAAAAAATAGAAGCAATTGGTCCCCTAGTATTACGACAAATATCTTTTGCAGCTTCAACTCCTCCATTTTTAAGAGCTGTTTCAACATCGTCTAAAAATTTTCTTGTATTTATTGTGGATAAATTTAGGTAGACTATTCGTTCAATAGAAAGGGCAAGACCTATAATTAAACAAATTAATACGGGAGTCATCCAAAATGGATCTCCTTCAATATATTTTTGTTTTAATGTTTGAACAAAATCTAATTCAACGACTTCATCTATTGATTCTAGAACCTCACCATCCTCTTCATTAGCCTGATTTGAGATTGAATTGGAAGATTCTACCATTTTTTCAGTTACGGAATCTGTAGCAATACTTTCCGTTGTATCTTGAGATACTGCATAATTAAAAACCCCAATGGCCATTAGTAACGCAATTGATATAGAACTAATTGTTTTTTTCATATTCTAAAAGATTAATTTATCGTATTAAGTGTGTTTAAATTTTAAGGCCTAAAAATAATAAAATTTATAATCACATTAAATAATGAACTAGATTAAAATAAAGAGAGTTATTAAACATAATTAATATTTCATTGAAATAAAAGGGTTTAAATGTTAACTTCATAAAATAACCATATATATTATTCTCTTTTTTTTTTCTAGTAAAAGGTATTATTTTTATTCTAAAATAAATTGTAGAATGAGAACTCTTCTTGCTTCATCACTTTTATCACTAATGTATATTTACGGATTCACACAAAACCTTAAATGGTCAACTTTCATTGATACTTCAACAACATTTTCTTCTCCAAGAAGCGTAGATCTAACAAATGATGGTATACTTGATGTAGTTATAGGAGGGGGATTAGATGGGTTTTCACAATCTAATGGAGTTAATGCTATTAACGGTGCTGATGGTTCTATTTTATGGAACTTTGCTACAAACGAAGAAATATTTGGCTCAGCAAAATTTATGGATATTAATAATGATGGAATAAAAGATGTCTTTATTGGAGGAAGATATGGAGAATTTTACGCTATTAATGGTAGCACAGGAAGTATGATTTGGGAGTTCTTCCCCTATCCTCCAACTTCCTCCATTGATAGTGGTTGGTTTAATTTCTATAATCCACAATTTATTCCCGATCAAAATTTTGATGGGACACCAGATATTCTAGTTGCAAATGGAGGTGATCATTCTGCACCACCTTGGGATACTATTAGAGAACCTGGAATGTTATTAGTCATAGATGCTTTAAGTGGCAATGTACTTGCAAAAGATACAATGCCTGACGGCGAAGAAACATATTGTGCCCCTGTAGTTGTAAATTATTCAGGCCAATTAGATATAATTTATGGTTCAGGAGGGGAAAATGATAAAGGAGCTCTTTGGCGTGTTAGCTTAACAGATTTAATGAATAATAATCTTGAAAATTCTCAAATGTTAGCATCAGACCCATCACTCGGGTTTATTGCCCCATCTAGCATTGCCGATATGAATAATGATGGAATATTAGACATCATTAATCAAGCATATGATGGAACTATAAGGTGTTTTGATGGGTCAAATAATAATTTAATGTGGGAGGTGTTAAATACAGGAACAGAGTCTAGCTCTGCCCCTACAATTGGAAATTTCATTGGCGACGCTACTCCCGATGTTTTCAATGTAATATATAAGGGTGCAGCACCTACTTTCGTTGAATTCTATCAAATTCTTATAGATGGTGCCACTGGTGATGTAGCATGGAAAGATAGCATAGGTGACCTACACTATGGATCATCCGCTGCTATAGATTTAGATTTAAATGGAAGGGATGAAGTTATTATTTCTGTTAACAATCATAATGGGACATCATTTACTCACCAGTTATTAAGCATAGATTTCCAAAACAACCTAACTACACCAATATATAATTCAGACCCAGGAATTAATCTTGCTGTGACACCAATGCTAGAGGATATTGATAACAATGGTTATATTGATTTTATTTTCGGCTATCGTGCAGATAGTTTAAACCCTATGGGGCAAAATGGATTTTTTGTAAAATGTCTTGAAGGAACAAACACAATTCCTGGCACTGGAATTGCTTGGGGTAATTATCAAGGGACTAATAAAGATGGCCATTACACATATAATGGTCAAAACTGTGGAACTGTAACAGCTAATTATAATTTTCAAAATATAACTTGTAATCAATCTGCAGATGGCATAGCTTCAGTTACACCTTCAAGCGGGATAGAACCCTTTACATACTTATGGAATACCGGTGATATTTCAAACTCCATTGATTCGATGGATATAGGCAACTACTCTGTTATAATAACCGATTCAACTGGCTGTTATACTGAAATTACATTCGATGCTTTTGATCCGTATACCATCACTTTTGGAGGAATTACTTCTCCATTATGCCCTGGAGACTCTAATGGAATAGCGACTGTAAATAGTTCGGGTTGTCCATGTATGTTTAGTACATGTCTATTTAATTGGAATTCCGGAGATATTGGTAAAACAGGTAATTCGTTAACTTCTGGTTGGCAAACAGTAGAAATTACACATATGGACGGATGTATAGTTGTTGACTCAATTTTAATCCCAGATGCGATTCCTATATTAGATAGCTCAATTATAGGACACATTACATGTGCAACAAATCCTTATGCATCTAGCTTTATTCAACTATATCTTCATGATTCACTAAGCACTCAATTAACATGGAATACTGGTGACTCAACTGCATATATTGACAGTTTAGATGTAGGAATATATCATGTTGAACTTTTTGACTCAATTAGAGGTTGTTTTGAATTAGACACAGTTTATATTAATGCCCCTGATACTCTTCAAATTAATATTTTGTCTAACAATCTTCAATGTTATAATGATAGTTCAGGTATAATAAATACAACAGTAATTGGTGGATTACCTAATTATGAATATACTTGGTCTACATCAGATACAACAGAAATCTTAACAAATCTGAATGCCGGATATTATAGTGTTCTTATAGTTGATTCTGGTGGATGTACAATTCAAGTTGATAGTATTGAAATCACTCAACCTGAATTTCTAAATGTCGACATAATTAACTTTTGGAGTGACTCACTTGGGAATTGTGAAGGAGGAGCTATTGCTATTGGAACTGGTGGAATAACACCATACAGTTTCTTATGGAATGATCCACAATCAACAATAAATGACTCTATTACTGATTTATGTAGTGGAACATATGAAGTTATGCTTACTGATAGTAATGGTTGTATATCTTATGATAGTATAATCATCTTAAATACTCTCAACATTCATGAATTATCAAATAATAATTATATCGTTTACCCGAATCCCACTCAAAATATTATTACGCTTTCAGCCTTTGGAGAAAAATTTAAAAATAAAAACTATATAATCACAAATAATAATGGAAGGACTATTAGTGAAGGCATTATAAACAGTTCTAAACAAAAGATTGACTTTTCTTCTTTTAAAAATGGTATATACTATATAACTATTGATAATTACAGAAAATATAAAGTAATTAAATTCTGATGAAAATAAGTCAGTTTATTTTAAGCGGAGAGAGGGGGATTCGAACCCCCGTTACGTTTCCGTAAACACGCTTTCCAAGCGTGCGCATTCAGCCACTCTGCCACCTCTCCTATTTATAAAGGTGAGTAAATTATATCTTTATTTAAGATACCGTTAACTCACCACGCATGTTCTTACGAAGCATTTTTTTTGTTTTATACAAATCACTTTTATCAAGAACTGTCATCAGTTTTGTTACAGCTGCTTCAGTGGTCATATCACCCCCACTAATCACACCTACTTTATTTAAAAAAGAGCTTGATTTATACATCCCTTGATTAACGGAACCAAAATTACACTGTGTTATATTTAAAACTACTCCTCCTCCATCAATAAACTTCTCTAGGAGAGAATGAAACTCTTTAGAATTAGGGGCATTACCAGCACCAAATGTTTCAACAACTAAACCATCTATATTTGATGAATCAAATACACTTTTATACAATTGAAAATCCATCCCAGGATATAATTTTAATAATGCTACCCTACTATTCAAATTGGTGTTGATCTGTAACTGCTTTTGCTCTGTTCGATAAAATTTATTTCTATTATATTGAATCTTCACTCCTGCTTTACATAGTTCTTGAAAGTTAGGTGACTTAAATGCTTCAAAATGATCTGCTGAATCTTTAGTCACTCTATTAGCTCTAAACAACCTGTAATCAAAATATACTGATACTTCTTGAATTAATGGTTGATTATCTTCATCTATAGAAGCTGCAATTTCTATGGCAGTAATTAAATTTTCTTTACCATCTGTTCGAATAGTACCTATAGGTAATTGTGAACCAGTAAAAATTATTGGTTTTTTTAATCCATCAAAAATAAAACTAAGAGCAGAAGAGGTGTAAGACATCGTATCAGAACCATGAAGAACAACGAAACCATTATATTTTGCGTAATTTTTAAAAATAATTTCTGCTATATTCTTCCAATGATTAATATTCATTTCTGAAGAATCAATAGGATTTTCAAAACTTATGGTTTCCAAGTCAACGCTCAACCTTCTTAATTCTGGTAAGTAATCATATATATGATTAAAATCAACATTAATTAATTGATCAGTCTCAGTATCATTTATCATACCAATAGTTCCACCAGTATATATCAAAAGTATTTTAGGTTTTACTTCCATATAGCTTTTATTAATTATTATATATTAGGCAACTTAAATAGTTGTCTCGCTGTCTTTGTAGTTGTTCTTTCAATTTCACTCAATGGAAGATTATAAATGTCAGCCAATTTCTCAGCAATATGTAACAAGTATGAGCTTTCATTTCGCTTTCCACGATATGGTTTTGGAGATAAATAAGGTGAATCAGTCTCAAGGATTAACTCATCTAAAGAAATATTTTCAATAATGCTATCCAAATTTGAATTTTTATAGGTTACAACACCGCCTATCCCAAGTTTGAAATTATTATAACTATTTATTTTTATAGCATCCTCTAATGTTCCTGAGAAACAATGAAAAACTCCTGATAGTTTATCATCATCCATAACATCTAATACATTAAAAATCTCTCTAAGTGACTCTCTTGCATGAATTACAATAGGCTTTTCTAATTTTTTCGCCCATTCTACTTGGACTTTGAATGCCTCAATTTGTTCTTCTCTGTACTTCTTATCCCAATATAGATCTACGCCTATCTCACCTATAGCTATATACTCTCTTGAGAAAAGATTCTCCTTAATAACTTTTAAATTCTGCTCCCATTTTTCATCAATAGAACAAGGATGTAGTCCCATCATCGCAAAACAATTATTTGGATACTTAGATTCCAAATTATGCATCAAAGGGATTGAATCAAGATCAATATTAGGTAATAAAAAAAGTTCAACTCCAGATTTAATTGCTCTATGTATAACTTCGTCTATATCTTGATCAAAAGAACTGGAAAAAAGATGAGTATGCGTGTCAATAAACATAAATTACTTAAAAGAGAGACACACTTAAACCCATTTGAACTAAATTAAGTTGTGTGCTAAATTGATTTGAGAAAATTGGATTAAGATTATAACTAAAATATAACGCCCAATTTCTAAGGCCTAAACGAGCATGGACAGAATAAATTAATCGATTCACGTCTGGAAAATGATATAGCTTATAAACTTCTTTATGCCCATCAACCTCATACACTCTTTTAGACATAGTATTAACTTGATAGCCTATTTTACCTCCTAAATGAACCTTAAAATGCTTCCAACTTTTATTCCTGAATCTTAATTCTAATGGAATAGAAAAACTATTCCCTATTAATGAACTCTTTTTAAATTTAACAGATTCCAAATCTTCTTGATTTTCTTGATAAACTGTTTTATTATCAACATTATTTATAACAAATTGATTGTCATGACGAATATTTTTATACTCATATGAAAGGCCGATTCCTAGAGAAACTGAGTTATCTTTAATTAAAGGTATATCAAACATAAAGTTTGTATTTAACCCCATAGAACAAATATTATTATCAAATAAATCTTCATCTCCAACCCAATCATTATATGTAATATCAAAGATCAATCGATCATATTTATGTGCCTTGTTTACTTTTGACGGTCGTAGACCAGAATAAAACCACATTGAACCTGGTCTAAATGTTGAGACTTCATTTGCCTCCTTTCCATCATACTGTGAGAAGGAGCTAAAAGCTACAATAAAAGTATATATAAATGTTATTCTAACCATTTTTTAATCTTAATTCCCAATTCCAAGCATCTGAAATAGCTTGCTCTATTGTTTTATTTGATCTCCAACCTAAAATTTCAAACGCTCTAGATGTGTCGGCATATATTTCTTCCACATCACCCAATCTCCTAGGGCCAAAAGACCAGTTTAATTTATGGTTAGATATCTTTTCAAAAAGATTAATTATCTCTAAAACACTTGTTCCCTTTCCTGTACCAATATTAATATGCTCTTCAATTGATTTTTTTTGTTTCATAAGCCACCTTAATCCTTTTACATGAGCATTAGCAACATCAACTACATGGACATAATCCCGAATACATGTTCCATCAGGAGTGTCATAATCTTTACCATAAACTATAATTTCAGATATCTTTCCTGTTCCAGACTGAGTAACTATAGGTAAAAGATTATTAGGTATTCCTATAGGAAGTTCTCCTATCAAAGCGGAGCTATGTGCACCAATAGGATTGAAATATCTTAAATTTAAGACCTTTGATTTTTCCATGCTTTTAACAAAATCACTAAGCACTTGTTCTCCAAAACGTTTTGTGTTTCCATATGGAGAACTAGCATCTTGTAATTGAGTTTTTTCAGAAACTATTCGGCTCCCTTTCGGATTTCCATAAACAGAGCATGATGAAGAAAAAACAATATTATCTACATTGTATTCCTTAGCTAAACTAAGAATATTAATAAGCCCCAGTATATTATTTCTATAATAATCCAATGGTCGATTCACAGACTCTCCTACTGACTTAAAAGCCGCAAAATGGATTATTCCAAAAAACTTAAACTCATCAAAAACTAACCTTGTTTTAGATAAATCACAGACATTAACTTTCCTAAAAATAATATCGGTTTTTGTTATCTCTTGTAAACCTTGTATTACTTTCTCCTTAGAATTTGAAAAATCATCTATTATAACAGGAATAAATCCATCTTCAATTAATTCTACTACTGTGTGCGAACCTATATATCCTGCACCTCCGGTTACTAATATGTATTTTGATTCATTCATCAACATCAAAGTTAAAAGAATAGATTTAAATTTATAGTATGAACAAGGAACGTAAAATTAATTTTAAAAAATATACTAGTCTACCAAAGTCAAAAATATATCTTCTGAAAATTTTATTTTATATCATAATTACCCTTATCATATTTTATGTTCTAATAAAAAAAGACACTAAAAAAAATAAAATCAAAGAAGAAAAGATAAAAGAAATATATAACATAAAAACATATTAGAAATAACTATAGAATCTTAATTAGACTCTTATTATATCTTCATTCCTTTAACCACTCTGTCTTTACGTTTTCTTTTTTGAAGCTTTTTGCTAACTACTTGTAAATATGCTATAGCACTAGAATTTGTTACTTTATAGGTGTTATTTCCATAGATTACTTCGCCTCCTTTAGATGTATTAGTCCAATCTGCATCCAAGTAATATTTGCCATTAGTTGAACCCTTTCGCATTGAAAATGAAATAGTTTTACGGACACCAACTTCAAAACGTACAAGTAATTCTCCATCATCTCCAAAACTATCAAAAACACATTTCGTACCAACTGGTATGATAATTCTCTCTTGATTAGTATTTGATGAAGAAACTAGAGCCCCATCATTATCCGTGCTTTGATTACCTGATTTCTTGTTTTTCTCCAAAATGATTGTCTCAGAAATAAAAAATTGGACTTTTCTAATCTGTTGTTCTGTATCTAAACCAAATTCATCTTTAATTTGATTAGTATAAGGGACCCTAATACCACAACTAGTTATATTCAATAAAATGACTAATAGAAAAAAATACTTCATAAAGACTTTTTTTTTACAAATATAATTAAAGTGTTCATCAAAAATTATTCCTTATGTATTTCATTAAAGAAAACATTCTATTTTTATACTACTACATAACATATTATAAAAATGAAATTATCAATTCAAAAATTTATGTTCAATGGTTTTCAAGAAAACACATATGTAATTCAAGATGGCTCAAATTGTATAATTATCGATCCAGGTTGCTATGAAAAACATGAAGAAGATAAATTAATTAATTATATAGAACAAAATAATTTAAATCCCATTGCTCTATTATTAACCCACGCTCATATTGACCATGTTCTAGGTTGTTCGTTTGTGCTCTCAAAATATAATTTAGACTTTTATATGAATAAGAAAGAAATTAGTACATTAGATGCTGTTTCAAACTATGCACATGTATATGGCTTCCCTAGATACTCTGCACCTCCACCACCTAATAAAAATTTAAATGATGGTGATATATTATCTTTTGGTAGAATCAATCTTGAAGTAAAATTCACTCCTGGACATTCAATAGGGCATGTTGTGTTCTATAATAAAGAAAATAATTTTGTCATTAATGGTGATGTTTTATTTGCCGGAAGCTTTGGAAGAACGGATTTACCTGGGGGAGATATTGATATACTAAAAAAATCTATTCATAATGTTATGTTTCAATTACCAGAAGATACTATTGTATATTGTGGTCATGGGGAAGAAACAACTATTGGAAAAGAAAAAAAGAATAATTATATCCTTCAATTCTAAAATGATTAATAGATGAGAATAGCTATAAATACTCGTTTTTTAATTTCCTCAAAAATGGAGGGTTTTGGTTGGTATACATTGGAGATTGTTAAACGTATAGTTGAAAACAACCCAGAACATGAATTTCTCTTATTTTTCGATAGAAAATATGACAAAAAATTTATTTTCGGAGAGAATGTTAAACCAATCATATTATCACCACAAGCTAGGCATCCATTTCTATTTTACATCTGGTTCGAATTTTCTATAAGAAATGCTCTAAAAAAATATAATGCTGATATTTTTCTCTCACCGGACGGATATCTTTCACTCAGAAGTACAGTAAAACAAATTTCGGTAATTCACGATATTAATTTCGAACATAATCCTAAAGATTTACCATGGCTAATGCAAAAATACCTGCGGTTTTTTTTTCCAAAATTTGCTCGTAAAGCAGAACATATTTTAACTGTTTCAGAATATTCAAAAAAGGATATCTGTTCAATATATAATATTAATAAATCAAAGGTAACTGCAATATGGAATGGTGCTTCTAACCATTTTAAGCCTTTGAGTGAAGAAGAAAAACAAATAGTTCGCTCTGAATATACAAATGGTCATCCATATTTTTTGTTTGTTGGAGCAATTCACCCAAGAAAAAATTTAGAGAGGCTTATTTCTGCATTTGAAAAATTTAAAAAAATCAACTTAAAAAGTAAACATAAATTAATAATCGTAGGTACAAACCTTTTTGGTGGTTCACAAAAAAAAATATCAATATCTCAATTCATTAAAGATGAAATTATTTTTACAGGTCACTTACCCCTTTCTAAATTAGCTCGAGTTATGGGTTCAGCAACAATATTTACATATGTGTCCTACTTTGAAGGATTTGGAATACCTTTAGTTGAGGCAATGAAATGTGGAACACCAATACTCTCCGGAGACCGAACTTCATTACCAGAAGTTGCTGATGATTGTGCTATTTATTGCGACCCTTTTGACATAAATGATATCAGTGAGAAATTAACCCGTCTTGCTAACAATTCAAAACTACAAAAAGAGTTAAGTCAAAAAGGAATCAAAAGAAGTGAATTGTTTTCATGGAATAAAACCGCAAATAAAATCTGGAATATTATTTGTTCAATTACTAAAGAATAATTTTTAAACCTCTTCTTATGAAATTAATTTTATTATCATTTATCATTCTTGCTTTATTTTCTTGCGGTAGTTTTAAAAAACTTGAAATTAATGAAATCCGATTAGCATATATTGAATATAACCCAATTGAAGGAATCAATTTTGGAAGCATAATCGATGCTAAAATAATGGTCATAATGAATGATGGAAAAGAAATTAACATTACTAATAACAGAAAATTAAACATTAATTCTAATGATATTATTCAAATAAATTCTAAACAATTTAAAATAATAAAACATCCAAAACTATTCAACGATAATACGGCATGTTTAGATATTAAAATAAAAGATAAAGACTATCTTTTTGAAACTAAGGATAGTATTAAAATAAACTTTAAAGGAGACTTAAATATTAATGCAAATGGGCTAGATGGAGACAATGGAATCAACCAAAAGCATCGAAATTCTCCGTTAATCTTTCGTGATGGATCTAATGGAGAAAATGGAACTAACGGAGAAGATGGAGAAGATGGAGGAAATTATTTGTCAAAAATTTGGAGTGAGGAAGGCTTTACTCATATTTATATAGAGAATAAAAAAAATAAAGAAGTCTGGAGATATAAAACATTAAATGATAGCAAAATAACATTTAATTTGGAAGGTGGAAATGGAGGGAATGGAGGGAATGGAGGGAATGGAGGGAATGGCCGGGATGGAATTATAAATAATGGTAAGTATAAACGTCCAGGTAATGGAGGCGATGGTGGAAATGGTGGAAATGGTGGAAATGGTGGAAATGGTGGGTCAATTGAAGTTACGATTCATACAAATAATTCAATCATTGAACCTAATTTACTTTTTTTAACCAATGGTGGCAAAGCTGGGGACTATGGCAAAGCGGGTATTCCTGGAAATCCTGGGACTCCAATTGTAGGACAAACAGAAGGAAGGGTTGGAAGAAGAGGATTTATAGGTAGGTCGGGTAAAAAAGGCCTAAATGGTGATGTTAAACCTGTACAATTTAAAAGATTTGATGTGAATCAATTTAAATAATACGGGGAAATCATAAGGTAGACTATAACCCCCGTTATAGCTACATAAAACCAAATTGGCCAAGTAAAACGAGTCCACTTTTTATGCCTCTCAAAATCACCTTTCCATGCAAATAAATATGTCAGTAAGACTAAAGGAATTATCACGATACTTAAAGAAATATGAGATATAAGAATAAAGTAATATAATTCTTTTAAGTCACCTTTATACTGGGTTGGACTAGATGTCATGTGATATGCTACATATGATGCTAAAAATAATAATGATAGAAATAGACAAATACGAATTATAAGTCTATGGACTTTCGTCATTTTATTTTTTATGGCAATAAGTGCTAGGACTAACAAAAAAGCTGTTATTCCATTAATCATTGAATATAATGGCGGTAAAAAAGAAAGATTAACACCTTCTATTCTAACTCCAAAAAGAATTACAACAACAATTGGAACTAAAATTGAAATAGTATAAATAAGTATCTTAACTTTTTTTTCTTTATTTGGATCCAATAACTCCATACTCTGTTTTTAACAGTTTTCTTAAATCTGATTGTAATAAATTAACCTGTTCTGAATTTGTCCCGCTATAAATACCGCGGACATGTCCTGAAGTATCAACAATTACAAAATAATCAGTATGCCCAAATCCTCCATCTGCATCGTCATCTCGTTCAGCACCATTAAAGAAACTCTTTGCTAATCGGTGTGTTTCTTTTTCATCTCCAGTGAAAAAGTGCCAATTAGATGCTTCAATATTATATGTTTGGCAGTATTCTCTTAACCTTCTTGGGGTATCATGTTCAGGATCAATTGAAAAACTCATAAACTGAACCTCTTTTTCTAAATCTTTTGTTTCGAAATTTAAACGCTTCATTTCTGTCGTCATAGATGGACAAATAGTTGGACAATATGTGAAAAAGAAATCAGCAACCCATACTTTCCCCTTCATAGATTCTGATGTAATTAAAATAGAATCTTGATTTAAATAACTAAATGATGGTACTTTATGATAAATAGTATCTGTAATTTCTTTACCATCAGTCACTGAATATTCTACATCTCGCTCTCCTAAAATTGGTAAAAGACCTAGCTGATCAGCTTCACAAGAAAACAAAAAAATTAGCCCAGATATAAATAAACTATTTCTTCTTAACATGCTCAACACTTTCCTTATCATACTCTTTTTTTAATAATGCAATGCTCTCACTCATCTTTCTAACTAGGCCTTCTGAATTTCCACGGTAAACCATTCTAAGATTATTTTTTTTATCTAAAAGCAACATTAATTCTTGGAATGCATGACCGCCGTAATACTCATCACCTTCCTTAAGTAAAGTAGAATTATTTTTACTAAAATTGAAAAGTTTTTTTGGTTCTCCGGAAGCCACCATCCATACTTTAGGATCATAATCCTCAACTTGATCAAAAAGCATTTGCCGAACAGAAGATATATCTTTAATTGGATTTCCCTCTCCATCAGTAACAAAACTAATTATTCTTAAAGATCCTTTTTCATATGATTTATGACACATTTTTTGATATATCAAATGGTTAAAATGATGAAAAGAAATAGAACAATCATAAGGACATGAAGGCTGTAATACATTAATTAATACAGTGTAATCTTTAAATTCTTCTGTAGAATGCTTATTACCTTTAGAATCAAAGAAAGTATAGTTCTCAGCTAAACCAAAATAATCTAGCTCTTTAAACATGTGTTTACATCCTCTTGTTGAAATAAAGATTAAAATAAGTGCTGGACCAAGTAAAACAATTAAAGTAAAAAAAACTTTCTTTAGACTAATTAAAATATCTTTCACTAAACTGACTGAAATATTTTGTGTTTAAACTGATTTATCATATACTGCCATACCCTCCCATAAAAGAATAAAAATCAAATAAATAATAAATATAACGTATGGAATGAGGATTACGTACTTGAAAGACTTTCGTTCATCACCCAAATGCATGAAGACCAAAACAATATATGCTGCTTTAATGACTGTCATGACAATAAATCCCCATTTAACAAATAACCAAAGTGAGGAATCTTGTTTAATAAACATACCAAGTGCAACCTCAATAGCAGTGATAAGGGTCAAAAGCCCTGTTACAAACCATATCTTTTTACGAATTTTAACACCAGTATCTTCATTATGATGTCCATCTAAAGAATATTCTATTATGTCATCTCTTTCCATAACTTAAAAATATTTTAAATCTATACCAAGTAGAAAAATGTAAATACAAAAACCCATACTAAATCGACAAAATGCCAATATAAACCTGTTTTTTCAACCATCTCATAATGCCCTCTTTTATGGTATGTTCCTCTAAGTACACCAATAAAAATTAAAATATTTATTAATACACCTGAAAAAACATGAAAACCATGAAAACCAGTTATAAAGAAGAAAAAATGAGCATACTGTTGAGGACCATATTCATTTTTAGTAGGTAGCCAATGATTCCCATCTTCAAACCAGGGAGCACCGTAAAAAACTTTTGAAGAGCCACTATATAAGGAATTGTAGTATTCCTCTTCAGCTTTTTTTCCATAAATTTTATCTCCTACATTTCTTTCACTTGAAGATGACGATTTGATAGTTAATATCATATCATGATCATGCTCTTTATTAATTTGAGCAATAGACCCATCATGAAGATGAATTTTTCCTCCAGAATGAATATTACCAGTTAAAGCTGCATGCTGAAAAGTATGCATCAAATCATCTTTAATTACGTCTCCCTTTTTGTTATGAGAACCACCTTCTAAAACAGTAAAGTTTTTAATTTCACCAAAATGTCCTGAAACTATTGCCTCTGAACCGTCACTCAATGTGATTCTTCCGAATTCCGTGCCATGAATAAAATGACTCCATTCCCAAACTTGAGATCCTAAAAAGAAAAATCCTCCAATTATAGTGGCAAACATCCATTTAATCACACCTTTCTTATCCATTCTATGTCCTGCTTCAACAGCCAATACCATAGTAACAGAAGATACAATTAATATAAAAGTCATTAGTGCAACATATATCAAAGGATATCCATGTCCTAAAAAAGGGAGTGAATTAAATGTTTCTTCACCAATCGGCCATGATTCTATCGTTTGGTGTCTAGTAAAGCCATATGCAATAAGCAAACCACTAAAAGTTAAAGCATCTGACACCAAAAAAAACCACATCATAAGCTTTCCATAACTCGTGCTAAATGGAGAAACTTTACCTCCCCAAAGGGTTTTAGAATCAATTTGTTTAGTTGCGTGTCCTCCCATGATCTTGTTATATTTTACAAGTTTAATGAATAAAAAGCAAAAAAAGTAGTAAATATATCCATAAAAACCCCAAAAAATGCCAAAAAACAACTCCTAAACTAAGTGAAATATTATTGGCTTTACTAATCTTTCCAAGATATGAATTAAACACCAATTTTAATATATAAAATATAGTCACAACTACATGTAGTAAATGCAATATAGTAATTAACCACAAATACGAAGATGATGTATCTTGAGACTGCTCCGATTTATTTTGAAGGTAAGAGGGAAGAGGTTTTCCTTTGAGATGAAGTTTTCTGTCGAAATATTCTAATTCATCTCCTCTAAAATAAATGCGAAAATCTTTTCCTAAATCACCTTTAGCAAAAAAATCTCCTCTTGAATCTCGAAC
>CEUK01055823.1_pt1 | contig 51708 bp, 47 predicted proteins | sample 356451 | NCBI WGS metagenome assembly CEUK01 (sample SAMEA2622843, study PRJEB7988) | marine metagenome | isolation source: saline water (ENVO:00002010), including
TTTTGTACTCCGAAACCCGCCCGAACGCAAAGCCCGAAACCGTTGTAACCAATAGTTTTTTCACATGAAACGACTAGCATATAAAATAAAAGTAATATTATTTCTTACGAGAAAAAAAGCACTCTTTCTACTCACGATGTTCCATTTATGGGGTTTTTCTTTCGGACAGCTACCTTCCCCACAAACACCCAATCCCCCTGTTTTTCAGCCTGTAATTCCGCAGAACTCCTATCAACAACCGCTCTTTCAATCCCCAACCTCCCCAACCGTTCCTAACGCAAATCAAATCATCGAACAACAATATCAACAATTAGACCAACAAACCGGTGTATATCATCATCGTCCTTATATGAGTTGGGAAGAAAACCGCAAAGCACAACAAGATTTTCAACAACAAAAAATTCAACAACAAAGAGGATATTATCATCCTACTGCTGAAAATCATTTCAAACAATTATCGCCGGATATGGAATTTCAAACCGAATTACTTTATCTTTTACAAGAGGTTTCGACAATCAATCAACAAATTATCGCTTCCGGTTATTACACTTCCGGTTCATATTTGGCCGATATGGTGAATTACGAAAACGCTTTCACTTCTCTCAAAGATATGTTAGAGGGAAAGTACCCGATTTCTCTTGCTGATGCCTTTTTTATAGAAGAATCGGCTTACGGCAATTTATATTTGACATACCAAGAATACAAAAACGAAATTATTCGTAGCATGAAATTTATGCAACAATATATGCGTGAAAACGGTTTGCCGTTGAACAATCCCGAAGCGATTCATTTAACCATTCAAAAATTTATGGGTGATACTTTGCAACTGAAAAGCAAACGAATAGACAACGGATCTTTTTCCGTACCAAGAGGTCATTTGCCTTTTGCCTACGACTATATTGATTACCGTGCGGAAAAAGACCTGCGTAATTACTTCTTGACCAAAACGCTGGCTACCGGAAGCGGACAATGTAACTCACTTCCTCGCGTGTATCTTGTGCTTGCCGAGATAATGGGAGTTGAGGCATATCTTTCGTTCGGCGTACAACATTCTTTTATCAAATACAAAAATTCACAAGGAGTTATCCATAATTACGAACCCACGATAGATTGGCATATGAGCGACCAAGATTATATGGATGAAATGCCTGTTATTGCCCAAGCTCTAAAAAACAGAATCTATTTTGACACGTTGAACAAAAAACAAATTGTAGCCTCCGTAATCATCGATTTAGCTTACAATTTTTACAGAGAGCATTGGGTAGCTGATGGACGCTTTATTCTTAACAGTATTGATTATGCCTTATCTTATTTTTACAACGGCATAGCCCACGAGCAAGGATTGATATTAAAAAGCCTGGTACTGGCTTCACAGTTGGATAGGGCACTTTTACAAGCCGGCATCACCAACTTAGCCGATATTGAGAAAGATTCAACCGCCTATGCATGCTATATCCGATTTCGAGAAAATGAAATGCTCATTAAAAAATTGGGCATACAACCTTTTCCCGAAACCAAATATCAAGAAATGCTTGCAAAGCACGACCATAGAGGACGCTTACAAACAGCTAAAAAAATCAATGTGAAATCAAAAAAATCATTATTTTTCAATTTTTAAATCATTAAATGATGAAACACCTACATCTTTTTTTCTTATCGTTTCTCATTACTTATTGGTTCGGCACTCGAACAATTTTCGCTATTTCTCCTACTGACACTTCGGAAATCTATTTTCAACGAGCTTTTACGGAAATCAAAAGTATGCTCGAAGGAAAACAACCGATTCATTTTGAAAAAGCCCTGTTTGTTTCCGAAAACGCTTTTTACGAGAACGCTTATTCGTATGAAGAATTTTCATTAAGCGTAGAAGCCCACGCTTATTTGATCCAACAACTAATAGAGACCAACAATCGGTCGGAGAATTTGGATTTCAGTACAAAAATTGATTTTCAACAAAAAATAGATATTACTACCCTCGTTTACACCAAAGAGGAGAAAAAAGATTTGTATCGTAAAGCGTTAGCCAATTGGGCTATTTTTACCTATATGACCGACACAACCTACTTTTACGGATTTCAACACTTGCCTTTCGGTTATCAATTTAACGATCCGTTTGGAATGAACGATTGGCGTAATTCACAAGTGTTACACCTTTTGTTTGGAAATACCCGAAAAGCCAACTGTTTTGCTTTAACCGCTTTGTTTAAAATCCTATCCGACCGTTTGTATGCCGGTGCCCGGATATGCACCGCTCCGCAACACATTTACATTCAACATCAAGACCATAAAGGAGATTGGTATAATGTCGAGTTGGCTACCGCCACTCATCCCGGCGACGGAACTATCCAAACCTTAACTTACTCCTACAAAGAAGCTATTCTTAACGATATTGCTTTACGACATCTGAACGACACACAAGCCGTAGCATTGTGCTTGATTAATCTTGGGAAAAGTTACGAGCATAAGAACCTGATAAAAGCTGCCGATTTTATGCTGCAATGTGCCGAATTAGCCCTGCAATACGACTCGAATTCCCTCAACGCCATGCTTTTAAAAGAACAAGCACTGGAAGAAAAAGTCATTCAATATGCCGAAAAACACAATATTTCCAACATTGAACTACTCCAAAAAGATAAAAATATCGCTTCCATATGGACGCAATTGGAAAAACAAATCGTCCGGCTATATGAATTAGGTTACCGACAAATGCCGTTGGATATGCAAAAAATCATATTAAACGGAATCAAAAAAAATGAAAACACAACACTAATCGTAAAAAATCAAACACCCAACCCGTTTCCCAGCTTAAACAACGTGGCTCTCGAAGATAAAAGGTACTCCACACTTTCTCGCGGACTGTTTGAAGAAGTCCATACACCTAAACCTTTTGAACAATACGGACGATTACTGTTAGACACCAAACAAAAAAAATTGGTTAAAATCGTTTCGAAAAACAATTTTAACTTCTTGATCGATCCGGTAGTTTTCGCTTGGCAAATCGACCCCTTGGCAAATAAATACCCTCAATGGAGCCCTTACGCCGCTTTTGCTGATAATCCTATCTTGTTTATTGACCCCGATGGGAGGGATGTAACAAAATCCGAAGCCTTTAAAAATAGTAGAAATAGAGAAGCAGCATTTAATACATTTATTTTAACAACTCACGCTCAAAATTTACTTAATAAATTTGCTTCCGCTTCGGGTGATTACACTACAACTACACCGGGAATATTATCACAACACAATTTACATTTTGACACAAAAGTAGGTGATGCTTTAGGGCTTACTACTTTAAAAATAGAAATAAACGGAAAGTTTAAGGTTTACAATCCCAAAAAACATGCGAGATTTGTAAATAAGGATACAAAATTTCAAATACAGGTTAATCTTTTTAATGAGAAAAATGCAGGTGCTGCTGCTGCCATACTAAATCATGAAGCTTTCGTTTTTGCAGAGGAATATGCAAATGCTATGGAAAGTTTTCAAAAAGGAGAGATTTCACAGGAAGAATTCATTAGACGTTTAAATAATTTAGACCAAGTGACAGGGATAGAACAAGCATATAAAAAGGTATTAGATCCTAATAGCACATATACAGCAGCACAAAAAGAGCTCATCCAAACTCTAAAGGATAAGGGAAGAATGAAAGATGCAGAAGCTGCGCAAGATATTTACGAAACCGATCAACAACAAGTAAAAGAAGACTATGATTAAACAACAACTAAAAAAAATAATTTATGTCTTTTTTTTGACACCTGTTTTTTACTCTTGTCAACAAATCTGTTTATCAAATAAAGATTACACCTTTTCGAAAGATTCTTCTATTATTTTCTTAGATACATATTATTTTTTTAATTTTTCCTATGATTCGTGTGGGGAATTTCAATCATTTCAAAAATGGGATATCGATCAAAGGTATATAACTATCTCAACTATTACTCCTCTTGATTCTAACAAAGATAAATATTTTCCAATAAGATTTGTATTATTCAATCAATCTATTTACTTATTAATCAAACACATTGATTCCAATATTGAACATATTGATACCGTTAAGCAATTTCAGTTTAAACATGATACCATAGAATGTTTATATGATTTTCGAATTAACTCAAAGGAATATAACTCAAGTTATGCAAACTCCGTTTATACAGGAGATACCGTTTTAACCATAGATGAGTATAAATTTAATTGTTATCGTTTTCTTATTATAGAGAATTGGAAAAAAACTTTTCCAGGACCATCTAAACATAAAAAGATTATTTTTATAGATAAAAAGACGTTGTATCCCGTTTTAGAGAAAGATTATGCATATTACAGGAGACACTTTTGCTTTCCTGTAAACAAATGGTTTCTTCAAAGAGAAATAAAGATGATACAAAAAGATAATTGATCAAATAAAGTATAAAACTACTGGTTACAACAAAGGCTATACGTAATGCGGACAAAGTGCTAAATATGAGTATTATAGCAATAAATAAAATTAGTAGTAAACAGAAAATGTGGAGTTTCAAAATCCTGCACTACGCATAGCCAAGACATTAGGCGCAAGCTGAAAAAATGAAACCAAACGACTACATCATATCACTGATTTTCTTTGGAGCCTTATTGATAACTTCATTCGTTCCTTTCGTTCAAGTTATTTTAATGTATTGGAACGGTGGAATATTAGCTGTTTCGGAAGACATAACAGGAATTGATGCACTCGACTTAGCAATACCGCTGAATTTAATCCTAACTCTACTCTCTCTATTTGCCTATTTTAAATCAAAACGAATAGGGTTAAAAGTTCTCTTCGCCATTCTGACAATGTTTTTCATTAATGGCTTGACCGTTTTTAGCTTTGAGAAAGTATTCGGTAATTCAGACGCGAGTTTTTATGCTTGGCAATTTATCGTTGGAGCGATATTGACAGGTGTCGGACTATTTACAGCTGACCTATTTAGACATAAGATGAGATATGAATAAATGGAAAATTGCATTTTGGATATCGACAACTCTACTGCTCATAACTGTAGTAGCAGCTTATGTCTTGATTGACCAATCCGTGACGATTATGTATATGAGAGACGGATATGAAGGAACAGAAAATGACTTGAAAACACTAACTCAGTTGATTAATGACACAGACTTGAGTAAAAAACAAATTATGAAGAGTCTTGATGACCATAGGTTAAACGAGTTTATTGACTTCAAATCTGACACAATTGGACTTGAACGAATTCAGTTGATTTTTAAAAATGGGCAACTTAAACGAATTGAGGATCAATGGTGAGAAATAAAAAGCCAGCGCCTAACAAAGGCTATACAAAATAGTTGTTGTTTGGAGTTTTAAAGAAAAGTTATTACTTTTATCAAGCGTAGGGTTTATCGGTGGAATTTTAACTGCGTGAAAATTCCACAACTTTGTATAGCCCTGCACGTTGTAGCCAATTCAAAAATAATGGGTAATTCAGAACTTCAAGAAACACTAAAGTCCTACTTCCCTATCCTAGAGGAAGAGTCTCTGAATGACATTGTAAAACATTCATCATATTTAAAATCCACCAAGGGAACTAAATTGATTTCTGAAGGAAAAAGACACCATTATATTTACTTAATCGTAAAAGGAAGTATTAAATCTTACTACTCCAAAGAATCAAAAGAAGTATGCGTGTGGTTTTCATTAGAAAATGAAATTATAGGTACTACTTCTACAATTCAAGGAGGTGCTTCTAAAGAGACTCTTGAATTATTGGAAGATTCGGAACTGATAAAATTAAATATCGAAAAAATGAAAGAACTAGCACAAACTGATTTGTCGATTAGCAATCTACTAAATAATCTTTGGGAAGCCCATGCAATATTTCTTGAAGAAAGACTTTACCAATTACAATTCATGAATAGCCATGAAAGATATAAAGTATTAATTAAAAACACTCCAGAAATATTACAAAGAGTTTCATTAACAGATATTGCCTCTTTTCTTGGGCTGAGCAGAGAAACCCTGAGTAGAATAAGAGCTAAGAAGTGATTTTGTGACATTTGTCAAATGAAATCTGCTGAAAGCTCATGACATTTGTGAATAACATAAAATGATATAATTTGATTATGAAATTTCGCAACGTATTACTAGTACTTGTTACGACTTCTTTAACCTTCTGCTTATCCAGTTGTTATAAATGGGCTGCAAGAGCACACAAGGAACTTCCAGAACAAACAGCTCTTGATAAAACCTATAGTTACCAAGGAAAAGTAATTATAGTAGGGGCAGGAGCTTCAGGTCTAGCGGCTGCCAAAGTATTGGAGCAAAACAATATTGACTATCTTATTCTAGAAGCAACAGACCGATATGGCGGTAGGCTAAAAAAAGACACCACCCTTGCTGATTTCCCAATTGATATTGGCGCTGAATGGATTCATAGTAATCCAAGAGTCCTAAATGTAATTAAAGGAAAAATGGGAGATCAAATAGATGAAGATTTAGTGCCATACAAACTTGAAAGTGCAGCAATATGGAATGGTAAGAAACTAAAGCCTGTATCTAAAGCTCTTAGAAACTTTCTGTACAACTTTATGCCTGAATCAAAATTCAAAAGCTCAACTTGGTATGATTTTGTAAATGAAAATATTGCCAAAGATGTTACTCATAATATTGTATATAATTCAGCAGTAAAATCAATCGATTATTCAAGTAAAAAAGTGGTTGTAAAAACTTCAAATGGTAAAACTTATGAAGCTGATAAAGTCCTGGTAACTGTCTCAATTGGAGTATTAAAATCAAACGACATTAACTTCATTCCAGAATTGAGTCCTGATAAAAGGAAAGCGATCCAATCAATAACATTTGAACCAGGATTTAAAGCAGCGTTAAAATTCTCAGAAAAATTCTACCCTGATGCTATTAATTGCAAAGTGAAAAATGGAGAAAAAGTCTTCTACGATATTGCATTCAAGAAAGATGCTAAAACAAACATTTTAGGTTTCTTATGTAAAGGAGATGAAACAGAAAAATACTATGCTTTAAAATCAGAACAAGAAATCATTAATCAATTACTTAAAGAATTGGATGACATGTATGATGGAAAGGCATCTCAAACATATATGAATGAATATCTACTTGAAAATTGGGGGCAACATCAATTCACTCAAGGTACTTGGACACAAGCTTTTCAAGAAAAAAAATCTACCCTAAAGGTTCTTAATCAACCTTTAGATAACAAGGTTTACTTTGCTGGAGAAATTAATGACACATATAAGCAAATGGGAGTGCCAGGAGCCATACTGTCTGGATATTATGCAGCTGACAAATTATTAACTGATGAATAAATAACTGGCTACAACAAGGTATAAAAGCAATAGCGGTTCAGGTGTAAACTTGAACCGTTTTTTATTTTAATTCAGTATCTTGCAATCCGAAAGGAAGGTAGTATAAATACGCTACTGCTCTTATACTAAACGTTACCGGCAAGCTCAAAAAAGCAAAATAGATGATACTATCGAATCAGAATGACTAAAAAAGGGTTCTATTTTGATAATAAATTCAAAATAAAACTTACTTTTGCAGAATATTAATCAAAAACAGATAGAAAGATGCTTCTGCAATTTTCAATAAAAAACTTTAGGACATATAAGGACAAAGTAACTTTGAGCCTTGTTGCTTCTAATTATGACAAAGACACCAGAGTGCACGAAAACATCTTATTCAATAACAACTTTGGACTTAGACTTCTCAAAAGTGCAGTTATCTATGGTGCAAATGCGAGTGGAAAGAGCAAGTTGCTTGATGCATTTGCGTTTATGCGATATTTCGTGATCAATAGTTCAAAGGAAAGCCAAAAAGGTGAAACTATTGAAGTTGAGCCTTTTAAACTAAGTACGCAGACAGAAAACGAACCTTCTGAATTTGAAATCATTTTCGTTCACAAAAATGTGCTTTATCGTTATGGCTTTGAAGCGACAACTGAAAAAATTGTATCTGAGTGGCTTTATCATAAACCAAAAACAAAAGAAGTCGAACTCTTTTACAGAGAAGGTAGCACCTTCAATACTCACAAACGAAGTTTCACCAGAGGCAATACAGTTGCAAAGGAAGGTCTTGTGCGAGATAATGCACTATTACTTTCAGTGGCAGCCCAATTCAATGAAAAGACTGCAATCGATGTGTTAGATTGGTTTAAAAGACTAAAAACCTTATCAGGGTTAAATGAATCAGGTTACCAAGGATTTACCATGAGCAGAACAGAAGACCCTGAACACAAAATCAAAATTCTAGAATTATTGAAAGCTGCTGATTTAGGTATTCAAGATATCGAATTACAAAAACTTGACATCAATAGTCTTCCGAAAGGGATGCCCAAAGAACTTAAAGATAAAATTATTAAAGAGGTTCGTGAAGAAAAGCAAGAATATGTTTCTGATGTATTGACCAAGCATAAAAAATATAATGCTGACTTAAAAGCAGTTGGAAATATTAGCTTTTCTTTAGAAGATGATGAATCATCAGGAACAAGAAAGTTTTTCGCTCTAACCGGACCAATTCTCGATGTAATTGAGAACGGTTACACTCTAGTTATCGATGAGTTAGACTCAAAACTCCATCCGAATTTGGTTTGTAAAATCGTTTCTCTTTTTAACTCTAAAGAGTTTAATAAGAAGAATGCACAATTGATTTTCAATACTCACGATACAAACCTATTAAGTTCAGGCCTATTCAGAAGAGACCAAATTTGGTTTACAAATAAAAATAAATATGGAGAAGCCAAACTCTATTCCTTAGCTGACTTTAAATCAGATGAAGTAAGAAAAACAGAGCCTTTTGAAGATAACTATATCAAAGGAAAGTACGGTGCGGTTCCATTCCTTGGCTTTTTTGACAACCTAAAATTTTTCTTGACAGAAAATGAAAATGAAAAACAAAAAAGCTGAACAAAAAGCAGCTAAGCAAAAGCATCTAGAACAGTTAAGGGCTCAAAGGAGAAAAGAACCGAGTTTAGAAAGACCTGTTGCAGAGTTAACAGAAAAACCATCTATTCTTATTGTTTGTGAAGGTGAAAATACCGAACCCTCATATTTCAATCAATTCAGAATTACTTCAGCAAAAGTCAAATCAGTTGGTGAAGGATATAATACCGTTTCGTTAGTGAATAGAGCCCTTGCTTTAGCTCAGCAAGGAAACTTCGACCAAGTTTGGTGTGTGTTTGACAAAGACGATTTTAACGACAAGGATTTCAACTCTGCAATTCAAATAGCAGAAGCCAATAACTTTGGAGTAGCTTATTCAAATCAATCGTTTGAATATTGGCTGATATTGCACTTTAATGACCATCAAGGTAGTGGAATGCATAGAGATAGCTATAACGATAAAATCAACGAACACCTTAAACCCTTCAAAGTAGTTTATGACGGCAACGGGACTAAATTAATAGAAGAAGATTTTTTTGAATTACTTGATGGAATAGATGATAAAACGAGCAGAAAAAGAACTGAACTTGCAATAGCTAGAGCAGAGAGAAATTATAACCAATTTGACCATACAAATCCTGCAAGAGAAGAATCATCAACGACTGTATTCAGACTAGTAAGAGAACTTTTGAAATATGTGGAATGATAGAATGCCAGCCGGTAACATTGGCTATACGTAATGCGGGATAAAGAGTTGACATGGAGCTTGTTACATTAAACAAACTCTACGGCAGACGGACAGGAAAGTGCCATAAAATCCCGCACTACGCATAGCCCTGCACGTTGTAGGGCATTAGAGAATAAAACATTTACACTATTCAAAAAAAACTTAATATTGTATTTTTTAATGTCTATTTGTAATTAGAAAGTGTAAAAGGAAATAATATGGATAAATATAATGCAAACGAACAGTTTAGATGCACAATAATAAGAGGAAAATCTATTTCAAAAATGGACGATTTATTACCTGTATATGCTGAAATATTACAAGAAATCTGTCCAATATCTAAAAAAGACTTTGCTGAAATATTTGATGAAAATTTATCTAAATTTATTCTTGATGATATAAAAACAATAAAAAATCACAGAACTGAAAATGCAGGTAAATTGTTAGGAATGTATTTTGAAAAAGATGGAATTATATACATTTCCGATCGAACAAAACAATATTTAAAAGATAATGACCAACCTGCCTTTTTCAAAAGTGTTTGTTATCGTTTTCAACAACCTAATGGTTCGCAAAAAATCCAAACAATTAAAGAAAAAATAGATTATTCGATTAAATCTAAACCTTATCATTTTATTTTAAAAGTTTTACAAATAGCCGAAAATGACAACAATATTATTTCAAAAAAAGAAATTGCATACTATATATTAAATTCATTAGAAGTTCTTCAAGGAAAAGTTAAGCCTGAAACTGTTTATAAACAAATAATAAACGATAGAAAAAAAGGACTAAATTACAAAGTAGAATATCCTGATAAAGCATACAGTTATTCAATGCAACATATAAACGAACAATTTGATTATTTAGAATTAGCAAACTTAATTAGAAAGGATAAAGATAATATTTGGCTCAATAATGCAGAAAAAATTGCTATCAATTTTTTTATCGAAGACTTGGATAACCCACTTCATTTTAATATATACAATTATGACTTGTCTGATAAATCATCAAGAAAGAAATTATATCTTGATTGGCAAGAATACTTTGGTGAAATATCAGAAGAAGAAATAAAAGCTTTCGTTACATCAATTCAAAGTTTAGATAAAGAACTTGAAATACATAAAGAAATTTCAACAATTGAAATTGGAGATGAAGGTGAATTATTTGTTCTGAATAAAGAAAAAGAAATTATTAAATCATTTAATCCGAGATTGGTAAACAAAGTAAATCACCACGGAAAAACAAAAGGATTAGGTTATGATATAACATCAATTGAAGCTAAAAGAAATATAAAAAATCCCGAATTTCTGAGATATATAGAAGTAAAATCAACAAAAAGAGTGCATCCGCCAAATTTAGAACAAACTTATGATACATTACATTTTACAAGAAACGAATGGGTTGCTGCGCAACAACATTTAGAACATTATTACATTTATAGAGTTTACTTTACATCACAAGGTGTTTTCATGAAAATCATAAAAAATCCTTATGATAAAAATCAAAAAGGTGAATTGTATGCAACACCGCTAATGTATCGAATTGAATTTAACGAAAAAGCAATAGATGAAACATATAAATATGCCAGTAATGAAAAATAATCTACAATATAATATACCTGAATTATTTCAACCTTCTACTTTATTAAAAGTAGAGCAGCATAATTCTATTATAGATAAACAAAAAGCAATTTTTGAAAACCTAGAAAAAAAACTACATTTTCAGAAAGCTTTACATTTGTCCGATTATGTCCATTATCAATTAGCCCCCAAAACACCTATTCAAAGGTGGTATCCATATAGAGAAGGTTTTTCTGTTAAGTTAGTTGATTATTTTATTAAAGAATTAGATATAAAAGGAAATGTTTTTGACCCTTTTTCGGGTAGCGGAACAACCTTACTATCAGCAAGAAACAATAATCTGCAATCATTTGGAGTTGATATAAATCCAATTTCAATACTTATTTCGGAAGTTGAAAATGAAATATATCAAAATGTTGATATTGAACAAATAAATGTTGAATTACAAAATATCGTAAATTCAGAATTTAATCTTAGTCACGAATTAAGTACAAATTTTGAACTTTCAAAAAAAGTTTTTAATAAAGAAATTTTGCAAACTTTATTACATTTAAAAGTAAAAATTAAGCAAATTGAGAACTCTAAAATACAAAAATTATTTTTTGTTGGTTGGTTATCAATAATAGAACAAGTTTCAAATGTAAAAAAAGAAGGAAACGGAATAAAATACAAAAACCGTAAAAGAACGAAAAAAGGATATATTTCAATAGATAAAGAAGTTTGGGAAAAAAATAATTTTCCAAAAGATAAGCACAAATTTATTTTAAATATATTTAAAAACAAAATTAAATTAATTAAAACAGATATTGAAAAACATTATGGACTAATAGAAAAAAAACCGAAAATATTTAACGGAGATTGCACTAAATTCAATGATTTTTTTGATGCCGATTTGGAATTAACATTTTTTTCACCACCATATTGTAATTCATTTGATTATTTTGAGATTCATAAAGTTGAACTATGGCTTGGCGATTTTGTAAAAAACAGAAAAGAATTTAGGGAACTCAAAAACAAAGGATTTCGTTCAAATACTAACGCTTTAAACGGAAAACTTATCAATTATTCAAATCCACATATCGAAAATTTAATATCACTTTTTAACTATGATAAACTATGGAATAAAAAAATACCAAATGTTGTAAGAGGTTATTTTGATGATATGTATCAATTATTAACAAAACTTTTTATTCAAACACAAAGAAACGGCTATGTTGTTATTGTTGTAGGAAACTCTGCATATTCGGGGGTTATCATCCCAACTGATGCAATAATTTCAGAATTTGCCCAAGAAATTGGTTTCTCTCTTGAGAATATTTTAATAACGAGACACCTTACCACAAGTTCTCAACAAAAAATAGTATTGGCAGACCTAAAACAATATCTACGAGAAAGCATAATTATATTAAAAAAATGAACAAACAAAATAAATACATAAGCGTCGAAAATATTCCGTTTGATATAAAAAGAGATACAATTTTTGATATTAAAACAAAAAGTGTAAATTATTTAACCCACAGTTTTCATAAATACCCGGGTAAATTTATTCCTCAGATTCCTGACTGGGCTATAAACAAATACACTTCAAAAAATAATTTATCAATACTTGACCCCTTTTGCGGTTCGGGAACAACACTTGTGGAAAGTTTATTACATAATCATAATGCTATTGGAATAGATATTGACCCTTTGTCCGTGCTTATCTCAAAAGTAAAAACCACACCACTTGATATAGAAAAATTAACAATTATAAAAAATTGGGTAACTGATAAAATAAAAGATAAAAATATAAAACAAAGAAAAATACCAAAAATTAAAACACTTAATCATTGGTTTACAGATGACGCTATTGATAAATTGGGAAAAATAAGATTTATTATAGATGAAATACCAAATAATTTTTCCGATACAAAAGATATTCAAGATTTTCTTTATATCTGTTTTTCCTCAATCATTCGCAAAGTATCAAATGCTGATAATCAATCCCAAAAGACTTATGTTTCACATACAAACCCTAAAATTCCTGATGAAGTTTTTTCGTCATTTTCAAAACAACTTGAATTATATTTTGTAGAAATAATCGAATTTTCTAAAAAAATAAAAAATGTTAAAGCTGAAATAATTAATAATTCCAGCACAATTGATTTAAAAACTCTTTTAAATGACAAAGTAATTGATTTAATTATTACCTCGCCACCTTATATAAAAGCTATTGATTACATTTACAATCAAATGGTAGAATTATTTTGGATAGGCGATTTATTTGATATTGAAACACAAGAAAAACAAAACGAAAGGAAAAAATCTTATGTAGGAAATAAGCAACTAAAAAAATCGGAATATGCTAAATTTATCCCAAAGAAATATAAAACGAATTTTATTTTATTAGATAGTAGTATCCAAAAAATATTTGAAACCGACAAAAAAAACGGACATAAACATTCATATATCACTTGGAAATTTTTTAATGATATGGAAAATCATTTTAAAGAAATATCATCTGTTATGCGTCCCAAAGTGCATTATGTAATGGTTGTCGGTAACAGCAAAGTAAGCAATATTGAAATTGATACAGCTAATATTCTAATTGAAATTGCAAAAAAATACAATTTAAATATATCAAATAAATGGGGATATAAAATTAAAAACAGATATATGAGATTTGACAGAAAAGGACGAGGGGGGAAAATAAATATTGATTGGGTATTGGATTTTGAAAAAGAGTAACGCCCTACAACAATGTATATAATGCATTGGGCAGCATGTGGTTAAATTGAAAGATATGAACATTAATAAACGGCATAGTAAATTGAAAAGTTGGTGCAATAAAACGCCCAACGCCTCATATACAAAACCGTTACCACCAATTGAATGAAAGACATTGAGAGACATATGAAAATTAGGTTTACAAAGTCTGAATTTGATTTAATTAGCGGAATTTTGGACGAGAATAAAATTTATTTATACCAAGTCAAATAAATGATTCTGAATATAATTTATCATTTGTGGACTTTGAGCAAGCAATGGAATTTGACGAATTAATTAAAGACAAATTGGTATATCAAGGCTTTGATAGAGAATATAATCCGAACAAATTTGGATTAATGTGTGAAAATGTAATTGACAAAATGTACGAGATTTTAAAATGAAAAAAATAATAACCATATTTTTAATTTCACTTTTGGGTTTAAATATCAATGCTCAAGAAATTTCTGACGAACAGTATATGAATGCCTATATTGTAGTATCTGACACTTCACAAAACTATTTTGAATTAAGACAAAAAATGCTTGACCTAAATGAGAAACTGAAAACGGAAATTGACACAATGGGAAGAGGGTTCAATAAAAAGAAAAACCTTATTTGCTTACCTGAAAATGACGAAGACGAAATTTATGCAGGTGATTATTTCCCGAGACGTTATCCTTCCGAGACTTTAAGTTTAGAATATTTGATTTATTACACAAATGGAAAGAAACCGACAAAAGGAACTATCGCATTAGTTACAATCATAACTGACAACAAGGAAAAGGCAGAAAAAAAATTGGCAGAAGTGAAAAAATATTCTGACAGAGCATTTATTGTAAACAGTCAGATTTATTTGGGATGTATACATTAAAAAATATCAACAAAAGGTGGTAACACTGTATATAGTTTATGGCGGGTGAAGTGCTAAATATGAGCGATTTAACAATCAATAAACATCGGTACAAGTTGAAAATTTTGTATTTCAAAACCGCCACAAAACCATATACTAAACGTTAGCCACTATTAAAAAATGAAAACCAAAAAGGCCATAAAACTAATTTCAGGTCTGCTGACGGTCTTGATAGTGATATGGCTTACTTGGACATTTATGAAAAACCCCTATTCGACCAGAAGAGAAGTCGAAAAAATGGATTTATCTGAATCAGAAGTTTCAGACCGTGACAATTATGACCAACTTGTTCGTCTAGACAAAGAACAAGGAAATGACTTCCTGATTAGTAAAGTGAAATATGCCAAGGTTGTCAAAGAATCCTTTCCTTTCTCCTCAAGACGACTCGATGCCGTCCAAACAAGATTAATTTTAGAAGTACTCAATGACACAAGTTCGTACAGATGGGGAGAGTTCGGGACACCAACTTACGACCAGACAATTTTTTATTACGACTCGACTGATAAGATAATCGGATATACCATTATTGACAATATGGGTGAAATCCAAAACTATCCATATCGTTCATTAATGAAATGGGGAATGATGACCGACAAAGGATTCAGTCGACTCATAAAATTGATGAATAGAAAATAAAAAAACAGTGGCTAACATAGGCTATGCAAAAAATAGTGGTATTTTTCTGTTTTGAAAATTTTTATTACATTTACCAAGCGTTATGTTCCGGTGGAAATCAATCCGGGATTGATTTCCACTACTTTGCATAGCCGTAATCGTTAGCATTAATGGTATAAAATGAATACGATAAAATACATTACTTTTTTATTTGTCTTGACTTTGGGGTTTTGCAATAATTTAATAGCTCAAAGTAATACGGCATTTGACAGTCTGAAGCAAAAAGAAGTGTATGAAATAATTAACGAACTGAAATCGAACCCCATAAAAGTGAAGGTTCTTAGTACCTGTTCAACCAAACCAGAATTATGTGGAACTATGGTATTCGGTTCGGTAAGTTTAGTTAAGATATTGGAAGGAAAATATATTGGTGAAAGTATTTACGTTGCCTCAACTTGTTCAAAAACAAATTATCAGATAGGCGTAACCTATAAATTAAACGCTTCATTTGGACCAGGATTTAGCGTGAATTTATGTAATGGAAAGACATATAATTCTGATTGGAATTACAAATTAGATGAGAATGAACATTTTCTCATTTTTGGTTCGCTGAATTCTATATCGGAATTTGATTAAAAAACTAATGCTAACAAAGGCTATACAAAATAGATGCTGTTTGGAGTTTTAAATAAAAGTTATTACTTTTATCAAGCGTAGGGTTTACTGTGGAATTTTAACTGCGTGAAAATTCCACAACTTTGTATAGCCCTGCACGTTCACATCACATTATTTTTAAAAAATGGAAAAAGCAAAACATTGTAAAGTCTGTGAAAATTTAGATTTCAACATTCATTGTGGCACCAAATGTGGCTTGACCGGTAAAAAACCCGATTTTCAACACAAATGCTCTAAAATTAAATTTGGCAGTGCTCTTGAAAAAGTAATCACGGAGATTGCTGTTGAAAACAAACTAATTGATAAAGAAAAAGTAAACTACATTAGTTCTTTCTTCATTTATTTATTCATAAGCATTGGTTTTATTGCCGGCGGAATTCTTCTGACTCAAAAACTGTTTGGTTATGGATTATTCCACACTGTAACTCTTGTTATTATTGGCATAGGAGCTTTGATTCTACCTAAATCTTTTGGTTATTTATATGCATATAACCGGAAAAATAAAGTAGCCAAAAAAAAGCTGAAAGAACTAAAAGAACTTTTAAAGATTTACAGACTTGATTACGAAACAAATATTGATATTGAAAATATTCACGGAATTAATGAAGTAAAAGCCCAAGTTAAAGTATTCAGGTCGTAACAACCATTTTTTCAAACTCTTATCTATTCCGGTGTATCACCTAGGAGCACTTCTCTCCAGTGATTATTTGCTAATTTAGCAACTAAGCATACAAGAACCATTCTAACTTTATAAATGCTAAAAAAGATTATTTTCAAAAAATATGTAGCCAATAATTGGCTCTTTGATTCGTTAGCCATTTTCTTATGCTTATCATATATTAATTTCACAATTACGTCTGATTTATATCCTGCCACTCATTGTATTTTTATCTCAATTTGTGCGGCTTTTCTTCTAAAAATCACCAGCTATTATTATAAAAGAAAAAACTTATTAAATAAAATTGAAAAAACAGAATTAATCGCTCCGAATGGTTTAAAGGATATTGACTTTTACAAAGAATTAGGACTGCGATTGTTCGCAAAAAACGGGGTTATAGGGATAAAAGAAAAGCTCTTTCCCGCACAAGCAATAAAGAAAGATGCGATTGATAAAAACAACGGCTACATTCTTGTTCTAAAAATTAAATGCGACCACTGGAATTGGAAAGGGATTAACTATAAGGTATATTATCACATTTTTTATTTGGATGATAAAACATCTTTTGAATTTGCAAACCTTACAACTAATTCGTGGCAAGGTTGGAATGAAAAGAAACTCAATTTTGAGGCATTTGTCGAATTAGGAAAACATCTGGCTTCAAGACTTAACTTAAAATATAAAGTTGTTACTAATGATAAATAGAGGTTTTAAAATGAAAAATTCTGCCAAACAAGACGAACTAATAGCAAAAATGACATTTGCATCAATTTATCCGCATTACCTTAAAAAAGTTGAGAAAAAGGGAAGAACCAAAAATGAATTACATCAAGTAATTGAATGGCTGACAGGTTTTGACGAAAACACATTACAAGAACTGATTGACAAAAATGTAACTTTTGAAGAATTTTTTCAAAAAGCAACTTTAAACCCAAAAGCAAACCTTATAAAAGGAACTATTTGCGGTCATAAAATCGAAGAGATTGAAAATCCGTTAACAAAAAAAGTTCGATATCTCGACAAGTTAGTCGATGAATTGGCAAAAGGAAGAAATTTGGAGAAAATATTACGATAATAAAGCGTTGTTCCATCCCGGTAAACTCACAAAACGAAGACTAAAACACGTCAAGCTATTTTCCAACACTTAAATTTGTTTCATTTATTTTAAAATTTTACTTTCCTGCATTTGCCGAACCATATCTTCAATGGTTTTTTCCAAAGGAGTATATTTCAACCCTAATTTTTCCTTGCTTTTTGTATTATTCAATTTGATATCATACCCAACATTTCGGCGAATGAATTTAGGTTTTAAATTAAACATCCATCCTACTAAATAAAGCATAAATTTAGGAGATTGCATCAACGGCAATTTATATTTATTCCCGTAAATTGATTTAATTAAACGTGAAAATTCATATACATTCATTGTTCTTTCAGCTAAAATATGACGCCCTTCTGCTTTTTCGTTCTCCAAAGCCAAAATATGTGCATTTGCCACATCTCTCACATCTACAAATCCAAACATTAAGTTGGGAGCTCCCATATAATATTTACCTGTAAGCATATCCTTCATAAAATTTAAACTCTCTGAATTTGAACTTATAGTTAAAGAAGGACCTAACACAAAAGAAGGGTTTATCACAACCAGCTTCCATTGGTTTTGGCTTTCATAAATTTTCCAAGCTTCTTTTTCTGCTAATACTTTTGAATAAGAATAGGGTTGATGAGAAACGGTACTTGAATAATTAAAATGTTCTTCTGTAAATTCTGAAATACCTAATTCTTTCATGTCGATATTATCACCATGCACAGCCGCCACGCTTGAAGTTAAAACCACTTTTTCAACAGTTGATGATTTTGAGGCGGCGCACAATACATTTCGAGTTCCTTTAAGCGCGGGGTCTATTAATTCCTTTTGAGCATCTTTAAAACGCAAGGTAAAAGGAGACGCCATATGTATTATTGCATCGGAACCTTCTGCCGGTTTGTCAAATGCTCCTTCTGACAGTAAATCGGCTTCCCAAAACTCTAATTTTCCATCTGAACTTTTTTCTATATCAATCAGATGTTGATATTTTTGAGTTTTGCTTTTATCTCTTAGGGTAAGTCTTACCGTATAACCTTTTTCCAACAAATATTTTGTTACCCAAGAACCAATATACCCGGTTCCTCCTGTGATTAAAATTGTTTTATTCATAATTTTTTATTTACGTTACTACCTCAAAACTTATTAATAAGAAAGAACATTAATGCGCATCAAGCCAATTGTCGGCGGCATTCATATCGGTTACCAAAGGTACTTTAAGCGACACGGCATTTTCCATCTTATCTTTTACCAATTGTTTTATTTCTTCCAATTCGGGTTTATATACATCCAAAATCAGCTCATCGTGCACTTGTAAAATAAGTTTGGTTTGCCTGTTTTTATTTTCCAATTCACGGTGAATGTTTATCATGGCAATTTTAATAATATCTGCTGCCGAACCCTGAATAGGCGAATTTACGGCATTGCGTTCGGCATGACCTCGCACAACAGCATTGCGCGAATTGATATCGGGCAAATAGCGCCGGCGATGCATTATGGTTTCTACATATCCGTGCTCGCGGGCAAATGCAATGCATTTATTTATATACTCCTTTATTTTAGGGTATTTTGTAAAATAATTTTCAATAATTTCTTTGGCTTCCTTTCGGGAAATATCCAAATTTTGGGACAAACCAAAGGCAGAAACGCCGTATATAATACCAAAATTTACCGTTTTGGCTTTTCGTCGCATTTCTCTGTCCACCTTATCCAATGGCACTTCAAAAACACGGGCTGCCGTAGCGGCATGAATATCTTTTCCGGCCAAAAAGTCGGCTATCATATTCTCATCTTCACTTAATGCGGCTATAATGCGCAACTCTATTTGCGAGTAATCCGATGATAATATCAAGTAATCTTCATTTCGGGCAACAAAAGCCTTTCTCACCTCCTGACCACGAGGATTACGAATAGGTATGTTTTGCAAATTAGGATTGGTTGAGCTCAATCTTCCTGTAGCAGCAACTGTTTGCATATACGTGGTATGAATGCGCCCGGTTTTGGGATTTATCAGCTTGGGCAAAGCATCTACGTAAGTGGTTTTCAGTTTTTTAAGCGTTCTGTATTCTAAAATTTTAGGAATAATCTCGTGTTTGTCTTTCAGTGAGTTCAACACTTCTTCATTGGTAGAATATTGTCCGGTTTTGGTTTTTTTGGGGTTCTCTACTATTTTCATCTTGTTAAACAACACATCACCCAATTGTTTTGGCGAATCCAAATTAAATGTTGTGCCGGCCAAAGCATAAATGTCTTTTTCAAGTTGTTGAATATCCTGTGTTATTTCGTCAGAGATTTGCTGCAATACATTTGTGTCAAGCTTTACGCCTTCCCACTCCATATCTGCCAATACTTTTATCAAAGGCACTTCGATGTCGGAAAATAATTTTACCGAGTTTATCTTTTCCAACTCTTCCAACAATGGTTTTTTAAGCCGGAAGGTAACATCTGCATCCTCGGCGGCGTAATTGCTAATGGTTTCTTGCGGCACGGAGCGCATCGATTTTTGGTTTTTGCCTTTTTTCCCAATCAACGACTCAATACTAACCGGTCTGTATCCCAAATACACTTCCGAGAGTTCGTCCATACTGTGCTTTTGCTCGGGATGTGCAAGGTAATGCGCCACCATTGTATCAAAATAAGGCAATTTAACGTCAATACCGTAATTTTTAAGCACTTTGATATCATACTTTAAATTTTGCCCTACTTTTTCTATTTTATCATTCTCAAAAAACGGTTTATAATAGTTTAAGATGTGCAACACTTCCTCTTTGTTTTCGGTAAAAGGAATATAATAAGCTTCGTGCGGTTTAAAACTAAACGACATACCTACCAATTCGGCATCAAGCGCATCTACCGAAGTGGTTTCGGTATCAAAACAAACCGATGCTTGTTGCATTAATTGTTCGGCTAATGCCTTGTGTTTTTCATCGGCATCAGTAAAAAAATAGTTGTGCGGAGTATCGTCAATGGTTTTAAGCTTGGGCAAACCTTCACTTTCCGATGATTCTTCCACTTGCCCGAACAAATCCATTTGTCCCGAAGTATTCTTTTTGGGCGTGGCCGCAATTTCTTCTCCCAAAAATTGTTTTGCCAAAGTTCTAAACTCTAATTCAGAGAATATCTCAACCAGTTTTTCTTTATCCGGCTCTTCCAATTTCAACTCTTCCGGATTAAATTCTATCGGCACATTAGTATCTATCGTTGCCAATTTTTTCGACAATAATGCTTGCTCGGCGTATTTCTCCAGATTTTCTTTAAGCTTTCCTTTAAGCTCGTGGGTATGCGCAAGCAAGTTTTCAATACTGCCATATTGTTTAATGAGTTTTATTGCTGTTTTTTCGCCTATTCCGGGTACGCCGGGAATATTATCCACCGCATCACCCCACAATCCTAAAATATCAATGACTTGTTTTGGGTCTTTTATTTGAAAATGTTGGCGAACTTCTTTAGGCCCCCAAATTTCGGGCTTCTTCCCTCCTTTTGCAGGTTTATACATAAATATATTCTCCGACACCAATTGTGCAAAATCCTTATCCGGAGTCATCATATACGTGATAAAACCATGCTTTTCGGCCTTTTTGGCAATAGTGCCTATAATATCATCGGCTTCATAACCGGGTTTTATCAATATGGGGATGTGAAATGCTTCTATGATTTTTTTAATCCACGGTATTGCCTTGCGAATATCTTCGGGTGTTTCTTCTCTGTTTGCTTTGTATTCGGCATATTCGGATGCACGAAGGGTTTCTTCGGGCGAATCAAAAACCACGGCTATATAGTTGGGATGTTCATTTTTTATAATATCGATAAGAACACGAGTAAACCCAAAAGCCGCTGATGTATTTTCTCCTTTCGAATTATATCTTGGATTGCGAATAAATGCATAATAAGCTCTGTAAATCAAAGCATAAGCATCGAGCAGGAATAATTTTTTATCGTCGTTCATTGTTCTAAAAATTAACAGCTTGAAAAATTAGTTTTTTATTCGGAATATCAAAAGAAAAATACAGATTAGTTTAATTGAACTGCTTTAAAACTTGCGTAAAAGCTTGATTTTTCGTAATTTTGCTGTTAATTATAAATATTTAGAGGCGATATGAGTAAAAAACGAGTTTTAATTATTTCCCAAGAAATTACCCCTTACACAGAAGAAAACGAAATTTCTAAAATTTCTCGCTACTTACCGCAAGGAATACAAGAAAAAGGAAAAGAAATCAGAATGTTTATGCCACGTTACGGTGTGGTAAACGAAAGACGCCACCAATTGCACGAAGTTATTCGTTTAAGCGGTATGAATTTGATAATCAACGACGAAGACCACCCTTTGATAATAAAAGTCGCCTCAATACCGCAAGCCCGTATGCAGGTATATTTTATTGATAATGAAGATTATTTTAAACGCAAAGCGGTTCATCATGATAAAGAAACCGGGGAATTTTTTGCCGACAATGATGAGCGCGCCATCTTTTTCGGAAAAGGCGTGATAGAAACGGTTAAAAAATTGGGCTGGGCGCCGGATATTATCCATTGCCACGGCTGGATGACAGCAATGGTACCAATGTATATCCGCACAGCATACAAAAACGAACCAATTTTTGCCAATTCAAAAATAGTTTTCTCGCTTTACAACAATCCTTTCGACGGAACGTTAAATAACGAAATGGCCAAAAAAGCAATTATGGATGGCGTTTCGGGCAAAGATGTGGAAAATTTGGCTCAACCAACGTTTGAAAACTTAAACAAAGCAGCAATGACGTGGTCAGATGCCGTGATTAAAGGAAGCGAAAAACTACCCGAAGGTTTAGAGAAAGCTTTTAACGATTCGGATAAAATGAAATTAGGATATCATAACGAAGACAGTTATATTGATGCCTACTCTGATTTTTACGACGAAATTTTGGAAACAAACGAAGTAATGGCTGATTAACAACTTTTTATGAAATCTTTTGAACGAATGAAAAATCTTACTAAGCGGAAAGTTATGCTTTCCGCTCTCTTTTTTTTAATCCTGTTGGGCGGTTGCAAAAAGAAAGGAAATATTGTTCCTGCATTTGACAATCCACCTGTTGGATTAAACTATACCGACACCATTAGTTTAAAACTCGAAACATTAACCGATGACTCTGTATTGTCAAGCATTGCCGCATACAATTTATTGGGAAAATACAACGACCCGGTTTTTGGTATAACCCAAGCCGGCTTTTACACACAAGTCCGGTTAACAGGCAACAGTGTAGATTTTGGGACAAACGTTGTGCTGGATTCGGTAATTTTAGCCCTCGATTATCAATCGCTTTACGGCTCAGAAACAGACCCGTTGAACATTAAAGTTTATGAAATAAGCGACGATTTATATCCGGATAGCAGTTATTATTCTAATCATTACTTAAATATATTGTCCGAAATTGCCTCTTACACTTTTGTACCCGCAATCAACGACAGTGTTTCGGTAGGTGGAGAAAAAACCACCCCTCACTTGCGTATTCCTTTAAGCTCTGCTTTTGGACAAAAATTATTAAACGCCGGCGGCACCACCGACCTTGAAAACAACGACAATTTCCTAGAGTTTATGAAAGGGTTGTATGTAGCAATGGATTCTTCACAAACATTTGCACAAGGAACAGGTTCTATTGTGTCATTTGATTTGCTTAGCGCCGTATCTGGTTTAACCATCTATTATACCAATACCGATTCGGCACAACAATATCAATATACTTTTGTTGTAAACAGTGAATGTGCTAAATACAACGTCTTTAATCACGATTACACCGGCACGGAAGTAGAGCAAGCATTCAACCAAACCGAAATTTTCGATACGGCATATAATTATTTACAAGGTGCCGCAGGGCTTCAAGTAAAAATTAACTTTCCATACATTGAAAGTTTAAAGAATCAAAACTTATTGATAAATAAAGTTGAATTGGTTATTCCGGTAGAAAACAATAAAATCGGTAACTATCCTGTACCGGACAACATTACCGTTTCTAAATTAAATGAAAACGGCGAGTTGGAATTTTTACCCGACTTTTTGGAAGGTGTTACCTATTTTGGCGGAAATTATGATGAAATCAATCAAGAGTATGTATTAAACATTAGCCGCCACGTGCAGGAATTAATTAACGGCAAAGAAAATGATTACGGATTATTGGTAAAAGTTTCCGGAGCATCAATCTACCCAAACCGTGTTGTTTTAGGTGCGCCAAATAATCCAAATAAAAAAGTAACTTTACGAGTATATTATACTAAATAAACGATAAATTATGTGTGGAATTGTTGCTTATGTAGGACATCACGATGCTTTTCCTATATTAATCAAAGGACTTCAACGATTGGAATATCGCGGATACGACAGTGCCGGTGTGGCAATGCTCTCTAACGGTGAAATTAACCTGTATAAAAAGAAAGGTAAAGTTTCCGATTTATTGGAATTTACAAAAGATAAAGATGTAACCGGAAATATTGGTATTGGACATACCCGTTGGGCTACACACGGACCACCCAATGATGTAAACGCTCATCCGCATTTTTCCGAAAATAAAAAATTAGCCATTATTCATAATGGAATTATAGAAAATTACGCTTCGCTAAAAGCCGAATTGATTAAGCGCGGCCATCATTTTGAAAGTGAAACCGATACCGAAGTACTCATTCATCTGATAGAAGATATTCAAGAAAAAACCGGTAAAGACTTATTCGAAGCAGTTAGAATTGCCCTTGGTGAGGTTATAGGTGCTTATGCTATCGTTATTTTATCAAAAGACGACCCACATACCCTCATTGCCGCAAAAAAAAGCAGTCCGATGGTTATAGGTATTGGCGAAGATGATTTTTATATCGCATCGGATGCTACACCTATCATTGAGTACACAAAAAATGTTGTCTATTTGGAAGATGAAGAAATTGCACGAATAGACTTAAAAGACGGTTTGAAGCTAAAAACCATCAAAAACGAAAAAATAGAGCCTTATATCCAAGAGCTGGAATTGCAACTTGAAGCCATTGAAAAAGGCGGATATGACCATTTTATGCTTAAAGAAATATATGAGCAACCCCGTTCTGTTCAAGATTGTATGCGCGGTCGACTAAATATTCGCAAAGGAACAGTTGCTTTGGGCGGAATAAAAGATTATGAAAATAAAATTCTTAATGCCAACAGAATTATCATTGTGGCTTGTGGAACCTCTTGGCACGCCGGATTGGTGGGCGAATATCTCTTTGAAGATTTGGCTCGCATTCCGGTAGAAGTTGAATATGCTTCGGAATTCCGGTATCGCAACCCGATTATCAATGAAAATGATGTGGTAATTGCTATTTCACAATCAGGAGAAACTGCAGACACCATTGCGGCACTTGAATTGGCAAAATCGAAAGGAGCCACTATTTTGGGTGTATGTAATGTTGTTGGTTCAACTATTTCCCGCATTACCGATGCCGGTGTTTATACCCACGCCGGACCGGAAATTGGCGTTGCCTCTACCAAAGCATTTACCGCTCAGGTTACAGTTCTCTGTTTAATGGCTTTACGCTTGGGGCATTTAAAAGGTGTCATTAACGAATCGGACTTCCACCGCCTGTTGATTGAATTAAGTTCAGTTCCGGAAAAAATTGAGAATGTATTGGAAAATGCCGAGTATATCAAAGAAGTTTCGGCAAAATATAAAGATGTTTCGAACTTCTTGTATTTAGGAAGAGGATACAACTTTCCTGTTGCATTAGAAGGTGCATTAAAACTAAAAGAAATATCATATATACATGCCGAAGGATATCCTGCAGCAGAGATGAAACACGGACCTATTGCCCTTATTGATGAAGATATGCCGGTAATTGTAATTGCCACAAAAAAAGGAAATTACGAAAAGGTTGTAAGCAACATTCAAGAGGTAAAAGCGCGCAACGGTAAAGTAATTGCAATTGTTACGAAAGGTGATGAAACGGTTAAAAAAATGGCTGATTATGTCATTGAAATTCCTGAAATTGTTGAACCTTGGTCGCCATTATTGACTGTTATTCCGTTACAATTGGTTTCTTATTACATTGCTGTTATGCGTGGATGTAATGTTGACCAACCGCGTAATTTGGCAAAATCAGTTACGGTAGAATAATATTTAGATGAATTTTGTTCTCAAAAAGCCCTGAAAGTAGTTTTCAGGGCTTTTTGCAATCTAAGCAATAAAAGTTTTAATCGTGCGAATGCATTGCCCTTTTGCTTCTATATGCCCCATGTGTCCGCAATTTTCCAACAATAAATAATCACCTTGTTCGGGAATTTGGGCTTGTTTGATTAAACTTTTATAAGGTAATACATTATCTTGTTTTCCGATAATATACAAAACTTTGTAAGGGGCGAATTTTAAGACCACTTCACGGTCAAGTCTTATTTTCATTCCTTCAAGTGCTGCAACAATAGACTTAGCGCTCATTTTTTTGGCTATCCGTTTACAAACAGCTATTTCTCTTGTATAAGGACGGTAATTGGTATTAAACAGTTTGGGAACAGCTTCATTGATGAACAAATCTTTATTGTGCTTCACTACTTTTATGGCTCGGTCGCGGTCTTTCTTTTTTTGCTCTGTATCAGCAGATGCTGTTGAATGAAACATGACCAACCCTTTAATTGCATCGGGATACTTCTCGGCATAAGCCATTGATACATAACCACCCATTGAATGGCCAACTAGGTAATGTCTGCGGATATTTTCTTTCTCAACAATTGCTCTTACTACCTCAGCCATTTCTTCCATTGTATGAACGTAAGCAATATCGTCAGATTTTCCGTGACCGGGCAAATCAACAGCAATAACCGTATGATTTTTGTGTAAAACATCCGAAAAGTCGTTCCACATGGAATGATTCTCCAAAAATCCGTGCAAAAAAACTATTGCCGGACCTTTACCTCTTTTTTGGTAATGAATGGTTGCGTTTTTGAAAAGTAAGCTTTTGTTTGCCAATATGTGTTATTTTGTATAAAACCTGAATGACAAACCAAAATTAATATAATATGTGTTAAAATATAAATTTTTCCCTCCATTAACATCGAGCTGAACGTCCTTATTTATCAAAACAGTATTGGCAAAATTTAATTGAGCAGTTTTACTATCGAAATTTTGTGTAAAAAACTCTGTTGTAAAAGATAATATTTTAGCGTAAGAGTAAGTTAAAGAAATTGATTCTTTATGTGAATCGAATCTGAAATTATAAAATTCTGTGTAAAGGTTAATTTTAAATCGCTCATTTAAATTTCGTCGCAATAGCAACTGATAATAATAAGCTCCATTTATATTTATTGCGGCTAAAGCCGAAGAACCAACAAAAAAATCATCTTCACTGAATAGTTTCTTTTTAAGTCCTATATAAGGGTTGTAGCTTGTATGTGTAAAATTTATTTGTTGTTGTAGAAATACATCGGCTTTAAAGGGCAGTCCGTATCTAATCATGTTTTCAAAATAGTTGAAATTAGAGCCATTGTAATTCACTCCATTTTCAAACTGCAAATAATTATTCCCTACAACTGTTACACCGTTAAAGTTTAACGGTCGATTTGTAACTATTGTTTCTTGAGCGACAACACTCAGTAGATTTGAGATAAAGAATATTAATAAAGTTATGGGTTTACTTCTAAATTGCATTATAAACTATTTTATAATCTTTACCGTAGAATTGTAAATTTTACTGTTTGGCACAACTATACGAGTGCCATCTTGTTGCTCAAGAATAATAAATGTTGATTCTTTTTCAACAATCTTACCTTTTAGGTCATCAATTTCAACAACATTTCCTACTTCAAGTGCTTTTTGTGAATAATATCCCGTTAGTATGTTGGTAACAACCGGCTTAGAGCCCAACCCAAAAGATATGGCAAACGCAACCAATACAGAACCAATTAACATTGTAAAATTGTTGGTTAATAATTCAGTTTCTACCCCAATTTGGTTTAATGCTGTAATAATTACTATTAAAAAAATAACATAAAAAACAACATTACTGATAATTGAAGCACCACTAACATTTATAGACTTTAATATTCCTGAAATAGTATTTCTTACAATTTCAGCTATATATAACCCTACAATAAACAACAATAAACCGGATATAAGCGAGGGTAAGTAATTTATTATAGCATTTATTTTATCCGAAATTGAAGGCACTCCAATTACTTCAAATGCAGAAATTATAAAAAACAACAACACCAACCAATAAACAAATTTTGATATAATTTTCTCCAAATCTATTTTAGAAAAATCTATAGATTTTATTACCGACAATTTAGACAGTGATGTTTTAAGTATTTTTAATTTGAAAATACCCTTAACAATTAAACTGAAAATTTTTGCAATAATAATACCTATAACTAAAATTAAGATTGCTCCTATTAGTTTTGGTAAGAACTGAGCTATTTGATTCCAAAAAGTGTTTAACGAGTTTAAAGTAATTTCTGTCCAGTCAATGATTGTTTTTTCCATTATCTTTATTTTTTTTAGTATTTACAATTAATTGAATAAGTGATGAAAAATATTTATGCGAAAACAACTCAAATAAATCAAATATAGTTTTAGATGATTTTACTACATCCATTACTTTTTCTTTTACTTCTTCACTTGGCTCTTCATCTTTATAAAGCCGGTGAAAAATATTAGTGTTATTTGATGAATTATTTTGCATAACTAATATGAAAATTTGGGTTTTCTTGTACCTTTTGCGCTAATATTCTTGCTTTTTCTTTTGCTCTTTTTATTCTCATTTTAACAGCACTTTCTCCTAATTCCAACACTTCACAAATTTCATTTATTTTCAAACCGTCTTGATACTTTAAAAGTAAAATGGCTTTATCTTCTACCGGCAATAAATCAAGCACTTTTTTTAACTCTTCAACACTTAAATTGAATAAAAACTTATCATTATCATCGTCACCTTCTGCTTGTTCTGTTTTTTCAGATTCAATATAAAGCACATCCTCTATAGAAAGTGTGTTTTTTTGAAACTTTGTTTTATTGTGTTTTAAATAATTTATACAATGAAAGTGTGCTATTGAATACACCCAAGTATTGAAAGATGATTTATTTCTAAATGAATATAAATTTGTAAATATTTTTATTAAAATTTCTTGCAATAAATCTTCACTTTCACTTTTGTTTTTAGTGAATGTCAGACATTTTTGATAAATTTTTTTAGCATAACGATTATAAATAACTTCAAAATAATCTACGTGTCCTTTAAGCACACAATAAACTATTTCTTCATCACTTAAACTGTTTCTGTCTTTTTTAAAAATTTCTTCCATTAATTAGGATTCAAAATATTAAGACAGCTTCAAGAAAAAAAGTCACAAGAAAATTCTAATTCATCAAATCTTCAATTTCTTCTGCTTCAATCGGAATATTTTTCATCAAATCTACCGGTCCGTCTTCGGTAATTAGTATGTCATTTTCCAAACGGATGCCTAAACTTTCTTCGCGAATATAAATGCCCGGCTCACAGGTTAAAACCATTCCGGCTTCAAAAGGACGATTACGGTCTTCAACATCGTGCACATCCAAGCCCATATGATGCGATGTGCCGTGCATAAAATATTTTCTGTAAAGCGGATTTTTAGGGTCTTGCTTGGCTACATCGTGTTTATCCAACAAGCCTAAACCAATGAGTTCGCTTTCCATAATTTTTCCCACTTCTTTGTGGTATTCTTCATGCAAAGTGCCCGGACGTAACATTTTTACCGCTTCACGCATTACGCGCAACACAGCATTATAAACATCTTTTTGCCGTTGAGTGAATTTTCCGTTTACCGGAATACAACGTGTCATATCCGATGCATAATTGGCATATTCTGCGCCTACATCCATCAATAAAATATCCCCATCCAAACATTCTTTGTTGTTATTTACATAGTGTAATACACATGAATCAAAACCCGAAGCAATAATTGGCTCGTAGGCAAAACCTTTTGAGCGATTGCGAATAAATTCATGCAAATATTCTGCTTCAATTTCGTATTCCATTACACCGGGCTTAACAAATTCTAACACCCTTCTGAAACCGCCTTCGGTAATATTGCAAGCTGTTTGAATCAATTCCACCTCCAATGGCGACTTGATGGCTCTTAATGTTGTTGACAAAGGTGCTACACGGTGATATTGATGCAACGGGTATTTCTCCATACACCATTTGCGGAAGCGGTCGTCTCTTGTTTCAACAGGTGAAGCTGCCCGGGCATGTTCATTTTTATTTAAATATACACTTTCGGCTTGTTGCATTAACGAATGAAAAATTTGCTCAAATTGAGATGTCCAATAAACGGTTTTAATACCGCTTACTTCGGTTGCTTTTTCTTTGGTCAGTTTTTCGCCTTCCCAAATGGCAATTTCTTCATTTGTTTCTCTTACAAATAAAATTTCTCTGTGTGCCGGATTAACCGCTGTGGGGAAAACCACCAAAATTGTTTCTTCTTGATCAACACCCGAAAAATAAAACAAATCGCTGTTTTGTTTAAAAGGCATTGTACCGTCTGCATTGGTTGGCATAATGTCGTTGGCATTAAAAACCGCCAATGCTCCGTGGGGCAATAAGTTTCTTAATCTTTTTCTGTTTGCAGTAAATAACTGATTGTCTATGGGTAAATATTTCATGATGATTCGGTTTTGCTGGTTAAAAGTAGGAATAAAAACACAACAGCAAAACTATTCCATCAGCTTTTTGTTTAGATTTTTCACAACAAATAATGCAATGATTCTACAACATCTTCTGTGGGCACTTCACAATCAAATGTTGATTCTCCTATTTTGCTGAGTAACGAAAATTGCAACTTTCCGTGTTTCATTTTCTTGTCTTGTTGCATAATTTCGAGCACTTCTACCACATCAAACCTGCGGCATTTGCCATAAATGGACAAGATAAATGCTTGAATAAGCTCAAATTCTTCTAATGATAGCCCTGTGTTTTTAACGGATAACAGTGCTTCGGCAATGATACCTTGGGCAATGGCTTCACCATGCAAATAAGGGGTGTTGGTGTTTAAAAACCACGTTTCCAAAGCATGACCAACAGTATGCCCAAAATTCAATACTTTTCGCAATCCTTGTTCATACGGATCAGCATTAACTATAGATAATTTTATTTCAACCGAGCGCCGAATAATTTTTTCCCACATATCAAAGGATGAAAAATCCAGTTCGACAATAGCATTCCAATAATGCTTATCGGCAATTAAAGCGTGTTTAATTATTTCGGCAAACCCCGATAAAATTTGTCTTTTGGGCAATGTGTTTAAAAACAAGGGATTGATATAGGTAAAGTCGGCTTGACTAAAAACTCCTATTTGATTTTTGTATCCTAAAAAATCTATACCCGTTTTATCGCCAACAGAAGCATCTACTTGTGCCAACAAAGTGGTTGGGATATTGATGAATGATATACCTCTTTTATACGTTGATGCCACAAACCCGCCCAAATCGGTAATTACGCCCCCTCCAAGATTTATCCACAAGCTGTTGCGAGATGCTTTTTTTCGGGTTAAATATTCCCATAAATTTTGCGTAAGCGACAAGTTTTTATTATGTTCGCCACTTTCGGTTTCTATTATTTCTGCCCCTTGCAACAGTTCTGCATTTTTAAGCAATAACGGCACACAATACGCCAACGTATTTTCATCAGCTAAGATAAAAATATTGTCTTTTTTTGTTGATGACAAAAACTCATTCAATGAGTCAAAGTATTTACTGATGCTTATTGGCAATTGGTTGTCATTCATTTGCAATAATTAATTGATTTTAATCATACTTTATTATGTATTACCTCTTAAATTTGCTTGGTAATAACAAACAAACTTATGCTTGATTTTTCAAATACCGAAATTGCATTCCAATATAAATCTTCCAAAGACCTTAAAAAAGCGTATTGGCTGTTTAAAATTATAGGATATAATTGGTTAATCAAAATTGGTCCTTCGCTACTGAATATTACCTTAAAATTACACTTACCCGTATTGGGAATTATCAAAAATACCGTTTACCGGCAATTTTGCGGCGGCGAAACCATCAAAGAGTGCGAAGGGGTTATTAACACATTAGGAAAATACAATGTCAAAACTATTTTGGATTATTCGGTAGAAGGAAAAGAAGAAGAAACTGAATTTGACAAAAATGTAGAGCAAGTTTTGGCAACCATCAACAAAGCCAAAGAAAACCCAAATATTCCTTTTTCTGTATTTAAACCTACCGGATTTGCCCGTTTTTCATTACTTGAAAAAGTAAATGCACACAAGAAACTTTCTGTTGATGAAGAAAAAGAATTTGAACGTGTAGTAAACCGGATAGATAAAATGTGTCGGTATGCTTATGAGTCGGGTGTGCCAATTTTTATAGATGCCGAAGAATCGTGGATTCAAGATGCAATAGACAATATTGCCTTGCAAATGATGAAAAAATACAACAAAGAAAAAGCCGTAGTATATAATACGGCTCAAATGTACAGGGTTGACCGTTTGGCTTATTTAAAAGAAATTCTTGCCGAAGCAGAAAAAGAAAATTTTTATGTCGGAATGAAACTTGTACGCGGCGCTTATATGGAAAAAGAACGTGAACGTGCCGAAAAGCTCGGTTACGAATCGCCAATACAACCCAATAAAGAAGCCACCGACCGCGACTTTGATTTGGCACTGAAATTTTGTATTCAACATTATAATCGATTTGCCATTTGTTGCGGAACGCATAACGAGAACAGTTCGATGCTTTTGACTCAATTAATCGCTGAAAACAACATTGCCAAAGAGGATGATAAAGTTTATTTTGCCCAACTATACGGTATGAGCGACCATATCAGCTTTAATTTGGCACAAAACGGATATAATGTAGCCAAATACGTGCCTTACGGGCCGGTAAAAGATGTTATTCCTTACCTTATTCGCCGGGCACAAGAAAACACCTCGGTCGCCGGGCAACAAAGCCGCGAATTGTATCTGATAAAAAAAGAATTGCAACGCCGTAAACAAAACCAATAAATGACCGATATACACACTGTTTCTTACCATCCAGTTACCGAAAAAGAAATAACCGTATTATTGCCGGCATCAAAAAGCATCAGCAACCGATTGCTGATTATTAAAGCTCTTTCCGGTTATTTGGAAAACATTCATAATTTATCCGAAGCACAAGACACCGAAACACTTTTGGAAATATTGAAAAATGTTAATCAAAAAGAGCATAATGCCAAGTTGGGTGGCACAACTTTTCGGTTTCTATTGGCTTATTTGGCTTTATTGAGAAATGATTTCATTCTTACGGCAGAAGGTGAAATGCAAAACCGCCCCATAAAAGAACTGGTAGACGCACTGAACAGTTTAGGCGCCGAAATAGAATATATAAAAGAAGAAGGCAAACCTCCGGTGCATATAAAACGTGGAAATATGCACGGCGGCACAATTTCCATAGACGCCACAAAAAGCAGTCAATTTGTTAGTGCGCTAATGCTCATTGCTCCTTATTTACAGGGTGGTTTAACAATTCGGTTACAAGGCGAACCCGTATCAAAACCGTATATTGAAATGACGGCAAAATTAATGCGGGAATTTGGTGTAGATATTGCGGTAAATTATCCTGAAATAGTTGTAAAAGAAGGGAAATATGCCAATAAAACGTATTTTGTAGAAAATGATTGGTCGGCGGCATCGTATATTTATCAATCCTTTTTGTTTTCGCAAAATCTTCAAAAAGTAAAAATTCCTTATTTATATAAAAACTCTATTCAAGGCGATGTTGAAGTGTATAACATTTACAGCAATTTTGGTATCCAAACCACATTTTTGGATGATGCTGTAATTCTTACAAAAGAGGAAAAGAAAGAACTTCCTTCAAAGTTCACGTACAACTTTTTCAACAATCCCGATTTAGCCCAAACGCTTGCCGTAACCTGCTCATTGTTGAAAATTCCGGCTGAACTGGAAGGGTTACAAACGTTACTTCACAAAGAAACCAACCGCATTGCTGCTTTGCAAAACGAATTGAAAAAATTGAATGTTGATGCACAATTTGACCAAACTAATAACCGCTTAGTTATTCACCCGGAAAATTTGGCTAAACCCCAATCGGCAATTTCTACCTATAATGACCACCGAATGGCAATGGCTTTTTCGTCTGCGGCACAAATATTTGGGCAAATAGAAATGGAAAATCCTATGGTAGTAAATAAATCTTTCCCTCACTTTTGGGAAGAAATGAAAAAATTTGGAATAAGTCTTTCTTAGGTAAAGAAACTATTTTGATGCAATAAAATAATATTCGGTGTTATTTGAATAATAATCTTTGAAACGTTGCAGTGTTAAAGGCATTTTATTGTGCACATAATCGTCCAAAGTGTAAATGTTTAGTTGATGATTATTAAATAATTTAAAAATATCTTCGGGTTGCGTATTATAATAATCACTTGCGCCCAAACCAAATTCAAACAATACTGTTGGTTGATTTTGCAACACCCGGCTGGCTCCTTTCAGAACGCCTAATTCTGCGCCCTCCACATCGATTTTTATAAAATCAATTTTTACATCATCCGGAATAATTTCATTCAATGTGCGAATTTCCACATCTATTTTTTCTATTTTAGGATTACTAATGTCGTATTTTCGTTTTTTTAAACCACTGTATGCCGGAGCATTTTTCACCCAATTAAAGGTACTGTTTCCACTTTTTTCTGCCAGAGCATAAGGATAAATATTTGCTCTATCAGAAAATTTTTGCTGCAGTTTTTTGTTTAAAGCAGGAATAGGTTCAAAAGCGAAATGTTTACCATTTGGCGCATATTGTATCATCAGTGCTAAAATTTCTCCTTTATGGCAACCAATGTCAATGCAATTACTGTTTGTTTTTAATGTTGTTTGAAGAATTTTTCGAGTTAAACGGTCGTACTTAACATTTTTTGTTGCATCAATGCCAAGAATAATCAATATTTCTTTTAATGTATTTTTCAAATTCATGATGCAACCCGTTAATCCAATATTTTTAAAACAACCGTATCTATTTTGTTGGCTTCTACCTCATCTATAATAATCTCGTAATTGCGAATTTTTATACGGTCTTTTATATTGGGTATGGTACCAAACTCCTGCAACAACATTCCGCCAAGTGTTTCATATTCATCACTTTCGGGAAGTTGCAAATTATATTTTTCATTCAGATAATCAATTTCTAACCGGGCAGAAAATCGATAGGTTTTGTCGTCGATTTTTTCTTCAGTCAGGTTTTCTTTATCGTGTTCGTCTTCTATTTCACCAAAAATTTCTTCAATAATATCTTCGGTAGTAATAATTCCTGATGTTCCGCCAAACTCGTCAACAACAACGGCAATACTACGGCGCTGTTCTATTAATTTACTCAACACTTCGTTTACAGGCATCGATTCGGGAACAATGGTTATTGGGAGCAGAATGTTTTTTATTTCTTTTGGTCTTTTAAACATTTCGTACAAATGTGCATAACCGATAATATTATCTATGGTTTCGCGATATACCAATATTTTTGATAATCCTGTTTCTGTGAATAAATTTTTCAATTTATCAATAGATTCATCAACATCTATAGCCACAATTTCGGTACGCGGCACCATACACTCGCGGGCTTTGATATTGCTGAAATCAAGCGCATTTTTGAATATTTGTATTTCGTGGTCGAGTTCTTTTTCCGATGTGGTATTTTGGCGGGTAACTTCTTCGAGGTAATTATCAATATCTACTTTTGCAAAAACGGGTTTATCATCTTCTATATCTACTTGAAAAACATATTTTAAAAATATATTGCTTATACCATTGATAAAATACACTATCGGCGACAAAATAACAAATATTACCGTAACCGGAAAACTGAAAAAATTGAGCAATTTGTTTGGGTTAATACGGAATAATGCTTTGGGCAAAAATTCGGCGGTAATCAGTACAATTAATGTCGAGATAATGGTTTGAGCGGTAAGCATCAGCATCTCGTTGGATTGTATTTGCGGCATTTTGCCCAAAATAGGCGTCAGTGCTTTTGCCATTAGCATACCATACACGACCAAAGCTATATTGTTGCCGATGAGCATTGTAGCAATAAACCGCGAGGGGTTTTCGATAAAAAAACTGTTTATTTTCCCTACCAGCGAACCTTGTTTGCTGTCAAGCTCTATTTGCAATTTGTTTGCCGTAATAAAGGCTATTTCCATTCCGGAAAAGAAAGCGGAAAAAAGTAACGATAAAGCAATATATATCCAAAGGTCCATACGGGCTTTTACTTCTTTTTAGGTTTTTCTTCCATTGATTTTGCCAATGTTTTGGCTTGTCTTTTGCGCAAAAAATACAATATGGTAGCCATTGCCGAAAATATAAAGAAAAATCCGGCATCATCAACTGTTGAGGCAAACAGTTTGTAAATGGCTATTGTTGCCGATAAAATGGCAAGCATCAACCACATTTTTTCTAAAAATTTAATCCATTTCAGCATCTTGTAAAGTTATGGTTCCTGTTATTTTGTTTATTTGATAGGTTTCAAAGCTTTCGTCAGCTTCTAATCCTTCGCCCATTATTATTTGTTCGTCAGTTGTGATTTTCACAAATTCATCGGAGAGAATCTTTCCCTGTTCTTGGTTCCAAATAAGGTGTTCGGTATTTAATTGTTGGTTTTTCTCTAAATTTTTCACTACTACATTGCCCCTCGCATCAAAGATATGAGTTTTTTGGTTAAATACCGCCCGGTCTGCTGTTAGCGAAGATGAGATTTGCTCCAGTGAGTCGTAAAAATAAACTAATATTCCTTCGGGCATATTAACATAATGCTCGTCTTTAGTTTTATATTCTTCCATTTTTTGAGCCTCTATCTTTACTTTTAATTTGCCCAACTCAGAATATAAAATTTTTAATGTTTCGGCTTCGCGCAAGGGTTCTTTCCCTTTTTTGGCAAAGCTTTTTACTTGCTTCATATCGGTTTCGCAACCCAATAAAAAAATCCCGACAATTGCCAAAGCAACTATCGGGAATAATTTGATATTTTTTTGTTTTACTGATTGCATTAGTTTGTTCTGACAGTAGTGTCGGTATTTATCCAACAGCCCAAATGGTATGTATCACCATCTTTCAGGTTATGGAAAAAGGCATCATTTTTTGACGGAAAATATTGTTTGTATATGGCAATTTTTTTATTTGCCTCTTCAGCAACACTTGAATCAACTGCTTTTGCTTTTTGGTACATATCTACTGCTGCCCAAAAGCAAGCCCATTTATCCGGTTCAGCATCATTGCAAGATTTAGAACTTTCAGCATATAAATCGCCTATTAAAATATAAGGTTCTCCAAATCCACTTTTGGCATTTGCCGCATATAATGCGCTACTGCGTGCTGCAGAGAAATTTCCGGTTGCCCTGTATGCTTTTGCCAAACCTAAGTAGTATTCGGCAACATCATCACCTTCACCGGCATTTTCAATGGCTTTTTTATAATATTCGATGGCTTTGTTGTAATCTTTTTTATACATAAACAATTTTGCCAAATTTTCTGCCGCTTCGGCATTTGGTTCTTTTTTGAATATGTTTTCTGCAATTGTTGCAAATATTGGTGCTTCAACACATTTTTTTGCTTTTAATAATTTGATGGTTTTTTTCAACCATTCTAAATCTTCTTTATTGGCTTCGTAATTTTTTTCTGCCAAAGGCACTAATTTATCACACGTTAAATAAGGTTCGGCTATTTTCTCAATGTTTTCTTGAGCTTGTAAATAATATTTTTGCTTTTTAGTATTATTTTTAAGGTTAAAGTCAACAATTGCCATTGTTTTTTCAAATGTATTGAGCACATCATCTTCTGAGATTTTATCGTCTCTTTGTAATTTAGCAGCAACTAACATTGCGCTTACCAATGTTCCTGCACTGCTTTTGTTTCCTTCTAATTCTATTGATTTGTTTAATACTTTATATGCTTCTTCTAATTTTTCGGGTTGATATTTTAACATATCCGATCCTTTTTTACCCAACACATACCCTTCTTGACCAAAATATTTGATACGGTCGTCGTAAATTTTCATTAGTGTGTCGGCATAAGCTTTTCGAGCTTCTTCAGACTTACTGTTTTTTATCATATACTCGAACAATTGTTCGCCATGAATATATATATTTTTGCTCGAAGCCGGGCAAATTTTATATGCTTTTCTCCAATATTGGATAGCTATTTTTGGGTCGCTTTTTACATTATCGCCCACTATTGCCAATGCTTTTAAACATTCGGTGCTGTCTTGTGGTGTTTTCCCGTATTTGCCTTGCGCAAATCCGGTTATTGCCATAAATAAGGTTACTGCTATTAATCCTGCCTTTTTCATCGTTCTGTAGTTTTAATTATACTTATATTTTTTAAACCATTTGTCGTTTATTGTAACGCCAAAAATAATATTAAAATAATTTTCTTGTATTAAATTTTTGTTTACAGTTCCTCTTGTACCATAAACTATGCCAAAATTTATTCTCGACAATGTTTTTTTCAACGGAAGTCCCATTCCAAAGGTAACACCCATATCTGTAATTTGCTCATTGCCAACAACCAACAGCGACGGGGCATAATATACTCCCAACCGGTATTTTATTTTCTTTAAGTAAGATGATGAAATGGAATTATCGGGAATCCATTCGGTTCCGATACCAAATTGCAACGTGTTTTTTAGTTGGTAAACACTGTCGGATGAATAATAAGTTCCTACTTCAAAATAATAGATATCAGCGTTTACCATCCACTTATCTATTTTGTGCAAACCAATACCTATGCCTATTTGCTTGGGCAAGGTGGTAAAGGTTTGAGCATCTTCTACAAATTTTGCGGTATCTACATAAGATATATAACCCCCTGTAGTTCTAAAACTTCGAATAAACTCGGTGTATGTGGTATTAATGTTTTTGTTAAACGCATAAGTGGCGCCAATGACCAATTGAATGGAATCGGGTTTGCTGCGGAATGTTGAATCGTTAAGTTTTATGCGCTTATTAAATTTTATTTTTTTGCTGATTTGCATTCCTGCATCGAAAGTAAAATCACTGTAATTGATAGTTTTTGAATACCACGAATTAAACGCATCGGCAAGTGATGCGTAAATAATAGCTTCGTGCAAAGTTTGTCCAAACAAATAATTGGCATTTGCGCCAATATTTATAAATGTGCTGCTGTCGATATTTATTTTATAGGCATTGCCAAAATACAATTTGCTGATTCCTCCATTTCCGGCAGCATCTATTTGTACCGAACCAAAATTGTCATCATCATAAGTTTGGGTGTATTTATATCCTACTGCCGAATAAGGTGTTATTCCAAAACTTATGGCTGTCCATTTGGCAATTGGTATTCCAAAAGAAATATTGGTAATGGTTGAGGTGTTGCCAAATGAGGATTGGCTGTTGTCTTTCATCCAAACCGAACCTACGCGAAAACTTGTTTGAAAGGTGGTTAGTTTTAAATTGGCATACGAGGCCGGATTTTTAAAATTCACGTTAAACCAACTGTCATTGGCTATTCCGGTGTTTCCAAGTGCAGCGTTTTGAATATTTCCGCTAAGGTTTAAATCGCCAAAGTGATATTTTGAGTAAAACGAATTTGTGTTTGTTTGTGCCCAAACCAGTTGCGATAAGGTTAAAATATATATAAGAAAAAACTTTTTTATCATGAATTAAATTCTAAAATATAATTAAGTCCGTCTAACAATAAAAACGGGTTTGCAAATATGCGATTTTTTACGTGTTTTTCAAACTTATTGGCATCTCCTCCTGTTAAAAAAACATAAACCTCATCAAATTGTTGCGTATAACGTGAAATATTGCCGTTTATTTCCATAACCATTCCCCAAAAAGCACCCGAAAGCAAACACTCTTTAGTGGATTTTCCGATAAAAGCCGGTTCGTCGAGTTGTTCGGAAAATTCTGTCGTTGGTAATTTACCTGTAAAATGGTGCATGGCTTTTAAACGTATGTTTAATCCAGGCGAAATTGCTCCGCCAATATACTCATTGGCATTTGATACAAAATCATAGGTTATGCATGTGCCCGCATCAATTATCAATAAATTACCTTTTTGTTGGTGAAATTTTGCTCCACAAGCCAAGGCAATTCTATCTAAACCAAGTGTTTGTGGTGTTTTGTAATTTATGGTTACCGGCAAGTTGGTTTGATGAGAAAATTCTAACACGGATATTCCTTTACCAGATAAATCTATTGGTAGATTGGAAACATTGGAAACAATTGCTTTTTTCGGGTTATATGTTGCAATTATTTTATCAACTTGAGATTGTAAATCGTTGTGTGGCACCCGTACAACATCTATTTTCCGATTATTTTCATAAACGGCAATTTTTGCCAGTGTATTTCCTATGTCGAGAATTAGATTCATTAAAATATCTGTAACGAAGGTGAAAATTAAAAAAATTAAAAGAATAATTTCACGCAAAGTTTTTTTTTTATACATTTGCAGCCCTGTTAAAGCGGTGACGTAGCTCAGTCGGTAGAGCAAAGGACTGAAAATCCTTGTGTCGGCGGTTCGATTCCGTCCGTCACCACTTCTAAAAGCCCCAAAATTTTCGGGGCTTTTTTTGTTATCCGAAAAAAGATAGGGCAACTCACATAAATTTTATTATTTTTATCGTTTCAAATGAAAATAATGCGTTTGCGAATTTCAATTATCATATTTTTACTGAGTTTTTTCAGCTACCAAGGGTTTTCTCAACCCTGTAATCCTGTTGCATCCATTACGGCATCGCCCTCCGGAGAAGTTTGCAAAGGGCAACCCATTACATTTACCGGAACGGCTACCGATGCGGGAAACAACCCTACATTTATTTGGTTTAACGGCACAGATACTATTTTCAGCAATACATACACCGGAACATTTCAACAAGACCAACCCGTTTATTTAGCGGTAATTTCTTCGTCTCCTTGCACGAATATTGACACGGTTTATGCTTTTTATCAGGTAAATGTTACCGAAATAACCATAGAGTATAATGAACCAAAAGTTCGGTGCGGTTCGGAGCAAGCTACCGTAGAAGTTTCGGCAACCAATGGAGGGATTTTCCCTTACACTTATTCATTGGACAGTGTTGACCAGGGAGACAACAATGTTTTCAGTAATCTATCCGTAGGGCAACATATGGTTGTAGTAACTGATGGAAATAATTGCAAAGACACCAACTACATTGATATTCCCGAGCCATTTTGCGAAAACCCTATTCCTATCCAAGCATTTACTCCTAACGGTGACGGATTTAATGATACTTGGGTAATTGGTTTAATTGAAAATTATCCGGATAATAAAGTGTATATTTTTGACCGTTGGGGACAACGCGTTTATTATAAAGAAGGATATACCAATGCTGACGGTTGGGATGCAACATATGGAGGTGTTCCGTTGGCAGTGAGCACATATTATTATATTATTTATTTGGGGGTTGAAAATGAAGATGGAGAAGAACGCTATTTAAAAGGACCTGTATCAATATTCCGTTAATGAGAAGTTTTGCTTTTTACATACTGACACTTTTTTTGATTCCAATAATCGGACGAGGACAACAAACAGCACAATACACGCAATTTTATGTCAATAACTTTGGTTATAACCCTGCATTTGCAGGCGCTACCGGATGTATAGATTTTACTTTTGGCGGGAAATACCAATGGATGGGATTTGAGGGAGCGCCACGCGACATGTTTGTCAGTGTACATGGCAGCAAAGTACAAAAATATCACACAAACAAAGGTCGCTGGGGATTTGGCGGATATATTGAACAAGACAGAATACACTTAACTACCCGTAATATTTTTAAAGGGGCGGTTGCATACCATAAGCGTTTATTTGGACGAACCAACGGTGCGGCAGGTTTGTTTTTTGGATTAGAACAATATGCCGTAGATGATGTTTTTGGTAACTTTAATGCCGACCCGGTTTTAGTATCGGCAGCCGGTGCAAATTTGCTTTACCCTGAGTTTATGCCGGGAGTTTTGCTGTACAATAACCGCTGGTATATGGGGGTGTCGGTTAATCAGGTTTACCCGCACGACACCAAGCTGGGTGGCGGGGAACATAAATTGCGCAACCATTATTATTTTACTTATTCGCACAATTCGTTTGTTAACGACTGGATTATAAAAAAGTCGCTTTTTGTAAAATTTGCCCGGTTGGCACCTGTTGTTGCCGATGCAAATATCAGTTGGGAATACAGAAAGAAATTCACGTTTGGCTTAGGTTATCGTTTGGGCGAAGCGGCAATGGCAAATATTATGTTTAAGTTGTTTGGTAATATGAAAATTGGCTATGCTTTTGACTTTCCGTTAAATAAAATAAAGAATACCTATTCATATTCTCACGAAATAATGATTCGCTTCAGCAAATGCCCCGACGATATTGGCGGAGCACCACGTGGAAAGGTTAACAAAGTTGCCTGCCCCAGTTTTTGATGATTATTATCTTTAACAATTGATTATACTATTTTTAATTATGAATATAGAAAAAGAACGAAAAAAGAGAAGTTGAAAAAGTAAAATCTGCCTCTTGATTTAAAATGTTCGGTAGTAAGGTACGAATAAAATCGATAAAAAGGGGGCTTAACTTTATAGGCAGCCCCCTTACTCATTATGTACTATGCGGCCATTAACAACAGGTAAAAGGGTAACATTACTATTGTAAAGACAACTTTACCAGTTGTTTTAAGAATACGCCCTGCTTTCCGGTTTGTTTTCTTTAAGGGTTTCCCATTAATGGCTAATTTTTTACCCTTTTCATCAATCTCAGGATTTGCATTATACCATAAAAAAGCATACCCAGTTGCTAGATTTTCATTAAAAACTAAATATTCACTGCCTTCTCCAAAATCTTTTGAAACAATCTCGTACCCTTTAAATTTAAAAACTTTTGAGTTATAACTGAACAAATTATAACTTTCCTTTGAAATTTTATTTTTTTCATTGCTAAAAGCATAAAAAGTATGGATAAAATGGTGAATTTGATTGTTATCATCATCCAATCGCCAAAATCCTATGTATTTGAAATCAGGGAAAGTATAGTCTAATACCCACTCATTACCTTTTTTGGAAGAAGAAGTAACCTGTAAGTCTATTTCAAACTTTCTGTCCTTACCATATTTATATAGACCGTGAATAACTAATTTACGATTATCACCTAATGATGTTTCATAATTCGCAGACCATGAACCAACTACTTTTTTTTCTTTTTTGGTTAAAGGTTTATTATAAGCATCAAGACCGTCTAATAAATCAATAAGCTTATAATTTAACTGATTACAAGCAGATACTGTGGTATCAAAAAGTTCTTTTTGAAAATATATTTCCGATGAATCAATGTTTAATTCGAAAGGATAGGGTTCTGAAATTTTTATGTAATTTCCTTTTTCTCTATTATCAACATAAGAAAGAATAAAGTACCTTCTTTTATTTTTCAAATTAGCTAAGTGCTTGTTTAAGTCATTAGGATTGTTTATTAAACTGTCTTTAAATTCTTGACAGCTTTCACACAGGTGGTTTATCAAATTAAATCTATCTACATCTTCTTCAAATCCTGTATAATAAACACTAAAATTACCGGATTCTCTTGCATTTACACATTCTACGTCATTATCTAAAAACTCATCTGTTAAATGAAAGTTATATCCATTCTCTAATTCTTGAACTACTTCTTTATTTTGTTTTAATTCATTTATTTTTTGTTGTTTCAGTTTTAACAAGCGTAATTGTTCTTGTCGTTGTCTTTCTAACTCTAATGAGTCTTCTTTTGTTAATGCTTTATAGTCTTTAATAAATTCACCATTATCAAATTCGGAAATATAACCCTTTTTTACTGCAGTAAAACCATTATAATATTTTCCGGTACTTATACCGCTAAACACCATAGTATTACGCATGTATTCTTCATACGGTGAATCTTGTTTATTGTAAAAACCATAATTAAACCATATACTATCCTTCTCTCCATTAATATAAAACCCTTTAACAAGTACAGTGTCTCCGGTCATATAATCTGTTTTCAATTTTGACCAATAAATACCATTTTTAACGCCTTTATCATATTCTATCTTTTCTACCATTTTGCCTTCTTTGTTATAGGTAATCCATAAACCATCTTTTTCGTTATTTTTATACTGCCCTTTTTCTTTTATTTGCCCATTTTCGTAATACTCTTCATATAATCCATCTTTAATACCGTTGTTATAAAATACTTTTTTGGCCATTTTTCCATTTTCATAATGCTCAATCCATAAACCATCCTTTTCGTTATTTTTATACTGCCCTTTTTCTTTTATTTGCCCATTTTCGTAATACTCTTCATATAATCCATTTCCTTTATCATTTTTAAAGTTTGCTTTTATTTTTACATTTCCATTTTTATAATAAACAATATACTCACCTTCCTGTAAATCGTTTTTATAATATTCAATCGCTTGAATTTGTTTTTTTGTTCTGTCAAAATAGGTTACTACTTTACCTTCTTTCTTACCATTTACGTAATTTGCCACACGATACCCCTCACCGTACCCAGGTATTAAAAGACCTAAAACATCAATTAAAACAACTTTTTCCTCAACGCCATGCTTTACACCATTTTTATAATGCGATTTTTCTTCTATTGTTTTCCCATCTTCGGCATATCGAATATACAATCCATTAATTTCGCCTGAAGCATTTACTCTGTATCGTTCTTTTGGTATTCCGGAATCATATCGCCTACCATAATCATCTTTGAAAATCCATGTTGTTTGAACGGGTAAACTTGATTGACTATATGCTGTTATGTTACAACATAATATTAGCGTTAAAACAATCAGTAATACTTTATTAATTTTCATCATTTTAAATTTTTTTTACAGTTTTTTAATCATTCTTATTTTCTTGTCTGTCAAAAAGTTCTTGTAGGGTAATTTTTTGATGGCTTTGAACAAACGGACCTCTTCCTTTATAATAAAACCAACTGTTTGGCGTAATGTCATTAATGTTACATGGCTTTATAATAGGTTCCAATAAAAAAAGGTAATGTTCTTCTGCTCCCATACAATTTTCTTGTTCTATCAAGTCTTCAATAATTGTATTCGGAACCGGCTTTTTAAATTGAAGGGTTTTGTTGAGTAAGTCATTTTTATTAAATTCTTCTATTTCTTTTATTTTACCCAAATAAACCAACTTTTTGTCATAATGAACAGACAAGTATTTTACATTCTCAACATTCCAATTTCGCGGACAAACGTAATAATTGTAAGTACTGACTGTGCGTGTAGCAAATTTTCCTGTAACTGATAATACCATAGCTTTTAAATTTTTAGTTTTCAGCTTCAAACTTAAAAACCCCCTCCCAAAACATTTGATACATTTTGATACATTTTTCATTAATTTTTTTTGGCGTTTTACTTTAGACTGTTATATTTGTTTTGTGACCTTTGATGAAAACAAACATATTGAACGGCTGAAAAAAGAAATTGAAAAAACGTATGGCGCACCGGTAAGGAGCAGAGGCGATTGCGAAAAAATTTCGACCGAGATTTTAAACAAAACATCAAAGTATATCAGTTATAATACCTTGAGGCGTTTTTTTGGCTTGGCCGGGAAACAAAATAACGTTAAACCTTCGCTAAACACATTAAACATATTGGCTAATTATTGCGGTTACCCCGGCTATTTTAATTTGTCCATTGGTGAAGACAAACAAAATATTCCGGTAGAAGAAGTGTATTCTGCCTTGTTACTCTTTGAAAAGAAACAAGCCATTGATTATGATGCCGTTGCCGGCATTTTAAAAAAATATACCGAAGATAAAATATTGTATTTTTTTGTTTACGAGTTAATTCAGCTGGCATTGAAACTCGACGACATTTCATTTTTAAAGCAACTTTTCAATCTTCCGGTCATTTTTAATGATAAAACTTTTTTTTACACGCCTTTGTTTTTCAGCATATTGAGTTTGGGCATAAACTTACGAAGCAAAAAGTATAAATACACCCTGTGGAACGTGTGGTGTAAAAATAAAAATGCGCAATCGTTTTATTTTGAGCTTTTTGTAGATATGGATGAGTTAATCATTTCGCATCACAAGGCAATAGCTTTATATCAAAAACATAAACAAACCCCTGAAGCAAATTTGTTTGCCGGTGCATTGTTGGCGTTTAAGCATTTTATAAGCGGAAAATTTAATTTATTCAAAAAAGAAGCCGAAAAATTAAACAACATAACAATTACCAAAGCGATACACCCGATTCCCATTGCCCGAATGCTAACAGTCAATCTCTTGTATGATCATTCGTTTAACAATGGTTTATCAAAAGCTACAAAGGAAAAAATCCATTTTTATTTAAACACCATTAACAAGCACGGTGACCACGGAAAAAACACCATTTATTTTCATGTTTGGTTGTTAGAAGGATTGATATTAAGCAAAGAATATGATATTGCCGAAAAAGTAATACAGGCAGCCGAGAAAAGAAACAAGAAAAATAAGTATTTTCACAATAATGATATTGCTCCGCGATATTTTACCTACAAGGGGTTTGTCCATTTTCATTTAGGCAACAAAAGTTTTGCAGAAAAAACGGTTAAAAATATCGTTCCCACAGATTTTCATCCATTCAGCTTGCATTACGACAGTATATTTTTAAATGTTTTGTTGTATAAACTATACCAAAAAAAAGAATACTTGGAAAACGCCAAAAAAACAGCAAAACAGTACAAATACAATAAACTTATGAAGTTACTTATTGCCGATTAAATATGGGTATTATTTTACAAATACTGTCAGTGGTTTCGTTTAGTTTAGGAAACGTATTGTGGAAATTATTTCATGTTAAAAGTAATATCTTTACCATTATCAGCAAAAGAAGCTTTATAACGGCACTTTTGTTTTTAGTCGCTGTACTTATTTCCGATTCATGGCAAGCCACTCTTTTCAAACCTTATTTAACAGCAATTGCATTAAGCATTATCAGTTTTTGGGGATTGTATTTTTATAACCTGTCCATTCGTATTCTAAAAGCGGGGCAAACCACAACCGTTACCGGATTAACCTCTTTTTTTGGTGTTGTAACATCAATTATTGTTTACCAAGAGTCTTTCAACATTACCCTGATATTTGTTTCTTTACTTATTGTTTCAGGACTTTTTTTGATTGAAGATAAATTTACTTTTAAATGGTCAAAGGGTACGCTGTATGCAATTATTGCTGCGTTTATTTGGGGAACAACCTTTGCTTTGTTTAAAATTCCGGTTGAACAAATTGGTTCATTGCAATTTTCTTTTGTTTTGGAATGTTGTGTTTTTGTCGAATCTGCTTTAATAGTGTTGTTCTCCAAAAATAAATCCAATTACAAACTAAGCAAAAAGGAATTAATTATTGTAGCTCTTTTGGCAATTACTACGTTTTCCGGCGTGTTGTTATACAACCTTTCTGTTACAAAAGCTCCGGTTTCCGTTATCTCACTCATAAGCGCATCCGGACCTGCAACAGCATTGCTTTTTGCTCACCTTTTTTATAAAGAAACATATTCATTCAAGCAATACATCGGTATGGGCTTAATATTTGTTTCTGTTTTTTTATTGGCTTATCTTTTTTAACCCTTTTGAAAAGAGTAGTATATATTAAAAACCGTTGTCCTGAATTTATTTCACTAAACTTCCGGCAAAGTTGCCTGCCCTAGTTTTTGATGATTTTTTCAAACCGAACTTGATCCTTAACTTTTATCTTTAAAAAATAAATTCCTGAAGATAATTGGTTTAACTGTAAAATATTTTGTGCATTGTTACTGTTGACACTTTGCAATATTTTTCCGTTTATATCCATTAACTCTAACGTTACTGTTTGATTGAGTTTTTTGTCAACCTGCACAAAAACGTAATCAGTTGCAGGAATCGGGAAACATTTGTATTTAAATGCATCGGTTTTCTTTTTTTCTACAGATGTAAAGTTTCCGCCGCAAGGCAAATTGTTGTTTTTGTAATATCCGGTAATACTATCAATAAAAGTTTTCAGTTTCATTACCGGAGCAATGTTATCGTTTAGTGTTTGATAGCTTCTTGCTGTTACATAAGCTATATCAACTTCATAACTGCTGTCCGGCATTATAGTAAAAGGCCCTGTTGTAGCGTAGCCAGCCCTGTCGCCGGGTAGATTACCTAAAGATGGTTCATTTAAGTATTGACTAGGGTAAGCTACTCCTCCTGAGCCATATAAGTAAGTATCAAAAGTGTCGGGGAATACATACCTGTATCCATAAGTATAATAATTTTGACAAAGCTTGTTTTGAATAAAGTAATACAGATTACTATCATTATTAATTAAACATGCCCCCCATCGAATATATGGTGAAGAATAACTCATTCCAAAATATTCATCATCTACAACACCATTCCCAAAACCGGTGCCATAAGGAGATTCATTTAACCCAATGCCAAAAGCATTATCCAAGCCATCATTATCTTGTTTTGCCCCTTTAAGAAAAACTGTGCCTAAAGCCAATAGTCTATCTTCTGCGCCAATTGCACCTCCGTTATTTTCGTCAAACGCATCCCCATTATAAAAATACATTGCATTACGATTAGGCATTGAGCCCAAATAATCATCTTGATAATTACCTAAATCGGCATCAACATAATTTGTGATAAAGCAACTGTCGAATTGTTGATTGCTACGGTTGATAAGTTTAGCATTTAAAAACACCGTATTCTTTAAAGCTGAATCTTTAGGACAATCATAAGTATATAACATTATTTGCATTTCTAAAGGTAAAATATTTGACTGTTTGGTTTTATCCAAATGATACACAAACCAAAGCGCTTCTTTCCCCTTTATTTTAGGATAATCTCCAAGCTGTGGTTCATAAATATTATTATTGTTTTTATCTACAAAGGGGGCTACCATCCATGATTCACCCATTGCGGTGTCTCCGTGGGCCGGCCAATTAAGTATGGACGAAGGAATATTAAACCCCGCCGGCATACCACTGTTTACCCATTGGTTAAACAAATCAATATCATAAGACGTTATGTGCCATATTTTATTCCATTTTAACTGTTGCGACTCAGAATAAAAAATAGTATCTGTTAATGGTCCCGGGCGGGTAACATACTCTGCTCCAAAACCATTACCTGTAGAAGCCCATAGAGGTGTTGCAAAAAAATTATTGTTGGTTTTTGATAAAACATGAATTTGTGAGCTGTAGATTAAAGATGTCTTATTTGTAGTAAATCTAGCCGCATAGTCGGTTTGAAAAAGGTTTCCGGTATTTGTGGTTATTACTGAAATATTTCCGATTTTTAAAGAATCAACAACTGTCCCAAATTTAAAATGTGTATGAATAATAATTTTAGCTGTATCATAGTTTGACCTGTTTCCATTACCATCAGTGGCATAACCAACATATAAAAATGAATCGACTCCAATATAGTTGTTTGGAATAGATAACTTTACTCCCAATATATTTTTTTCAACGACAGAAATATTACTATTAAAAACATTCAGCAAGGTGTCGAATCGCTTGGCACCAAAAGTCGTTAAATCGTTTATTATTGGTGCAATAGAAACAACTGTTCCCATATTTACATCATAAGAGTCGTCTATTGCGGTATATGTTAGTGTTTGTGCATTCGCCCATCCAATGCTTATGCTTAATAGTATTGTTAAAAATGTTTTCATAGCTATTTCGTTTATCTTATTCTTAAAATCCGTTTAAGTCTGTTGGGCGCATTACACCAAACCATTTTAAGGTACGTTCACCAACATTGGGAACTGTTACATGTATCAAATACACTCCTCCGGCGATTGGTATCCCAGCATGGTTTTTCAAATCCCAATCTAACGAGGTTTTACTGTCGGCTTTGTTGTAACTACGTACCAATGTTCCGTTAATGTTGTATATCTGGATCGTACACTCTTCGGGTAAATTGGTGATTTTTACTCGTGTATCCAACTGACCTACCTCGTATTCACTGGTTGAGTAATATGGATTTGGAACTACATTAATCATGGCCAAGGCTGAATCAATAGCCATTTCATCATTGGTTAAGGTTGCCAAATCGGTTAAACCAAAACCATACATCGGATTATCATTATTTCCAACATGACCGGTAGCAAATGATTCATAGCGTCGGCTAACTCGCAAGCGGATACGTACATCTGTACTCATAAAATCTTCACCTTCCTCAACTAACGGGATACCTACCCACATACATGAACGCCATAACGATCTGATATCCATTGCCGTTCCTGACTGTAACAGCGCTTGAATTGTTTGCCCTTCATCATATGCAGGCATATCGGTAAAAGCGCCTCCCAATTCTGTTTCGGCAAATACATACACATAGTGTTTTCCTCCCCAGCGTGTTTCCGACCCAAAAACGCCATCATATAATGTTGAGGTTGGATTCCACTTCATATCTCGACCATTTTCACCGGCTAACCAACTATCTTCGGCAAAAGCCATATTTAATCGTTTTCCGGTTTCCAAATCTATGGCATAACCCGGAAACCACCCCATTCCGTTTCCTGTTCCGTCAGGATTCCCATTCTTGTCAACACTTGGTGCTGCACGTAAATTCATAAAGCCGGCATTTCCTTCGGACAATGTATTATCATATTGAGCTTCTAATACCGGACAACGAGTCCATTTGCTTTTATCATTAGTAATAACAATATCTATCGAGTGCAAATATTTTTCGGCATCGCTTAATTTTAAGGAATTTGGCAACACGGATTGGGGTGTAGGTGCATTTTTTACGTTTGCTGTTCCGTATGATGCCATCACATAAGGAGCCCATGTTCCGTTTAATACTTTTTCATACTCTTGATTTGGGTCAAAAAATGAGTCTACCGATTGTCCATTTACTATAAAAGATTGGAAATAATCATTATAATTAATGTTGTTAGGATCTTTAAATGTTCCAGAACGTATCCAGTTTTGATCGATTTGTCCGTCAACATCAGGAACACCTGTCAGCCATTGCTTAGTAGAATCTTCAAAAGAAATAGTTGCATTGATAAAGCCATTAATTGGGTTTGAATAATGCTCGAACGGATTGATGCTTTGTTTGATGGTTACCGATATTCCGTATTCGGGTAATATTTGTTCATTCTCCAATGCAATGCTCTTATCTGAAGTTATTACTTTCCCATCAGGTGTAGCTAATTCCCATATAGCATTGTTTAAATTACCTGCATTAGCTGTATCCAATAGTTTAATAGTAAAATCTCCACCTTTTACATTCAACGGATCAATTACTTTTACATCTATTGGGCCATACCCTTTTTGATATGTTGGCGTTGCTTTGAAATTACTGCTTAATATTGCTTGTTCCGATGCCTCTGTAAAACGTAACTCCATTCCCATATTTCCTATTCCTTCCAATCGGGTAATTTCCGGACTGTCTCCGTACTCGGCTTGTTGGTATGTTCCTCCATTCTCGGGTGCAGGATTATGTGGGATTACTGTTATCGGTACTATACTACTTCCTGTAGCTGTCTTACGACTTGAGATATAAGGTTTCTTTTGCCCGTCTAATGCATTTGGATCAAGCGGATCATACGTTTTGTAGTTATTATATCCATATGCAACCGCAATATAATAATACGTTTTATGATTCACCAATTTATCTACTCCTGTGGCAAATAAATCTTTGGTAACCCTGAATGAATGACGGATACCTTTATCTTCGCCATCTACCATTTCTTGCGGAACATTGGCTTGTAAATCTTCATCATACGTATAATTGATTAAACGTTTTACTCCGTTCTGTAAATCACATTGTGCAACTAAGCGTGCTTTATCGATGTCATATAATTCGTTTACCGATACTGTAGCATCTTTTAATTGA
>CEUK01009881.1_pt1 | contig 50796 bp, 50 predicted proteins | sample 356451 | NCBI WGS metagenome assembly CEUK01 (sample SAMEA2622843, study PRJEB7988) | marine metagenome | isolation source: saline water (ENVO:00002010), including
GATTAGAGATTGGGCAGAATCACGAGGATTATATGACAAAGGTGATACTAAAACTCAGTTCTGTAAACTGATGGAAGAAGCAGGCGAATTAGGTAGAGCTGTACTTAAAGACAACCAAGCTGAGTTTGTAGATGCTATAGGTGATATGGTAGTTGTATTAACGAATATGGCTATGTTAGGTGGAACATCAATTGAAACTTGTATTGACGCTGCTTATGATGAGATTAAAAACCGTAAAGGTAAAATGGTTAACGGAACATTTGTAAAAAATGGATAGTTTCGGGCAGACTGCTTTAGCAATTTGCATTGTACAATTTATAGGATGGTTCCTATTATATTTATGGATAAAAGATGACAGAAAAGAAAATTAAATTTAGAGATCCAGTAGTGGAAAGAGTAGTAGATAAATTCGTGTCAAGATCAGATGTTGGTTACGAAAAATATGGACAAACATTAGATAACGAACGTAAGACTGGTGTTAAAGATCTTGCTGCATATTTAAACGATGTACAAGAAGAATTAATGGATGCCATACTTTATATTCAAGCTGCACGTGAAGAGTTAGCTGAAAATGAAGATAAAAAATATGAGAATACATTAAATGGTATTCCTTATTATGTAACAGATGTTGCGTCGTAAAAAGAAAAAAGGACCAGTAAGAGCAAAGAAAACCATCGTTGATGGTATTTCTTTCTCTTCAGGTTTAGAAGCTTATATGTACAAAGCTTTAAAAGCTGCTAATATAAAAGCTAAATACGAAGGTTACACATATGATCTTGTGCGTGAATTTGAATTTAATATAGATGTTTATGAGAGATGTGCTAATGGAAAAGGGGATTATAAAAATAGAGGACATAAGACTATACGTAAAATCTCTTATACACCAGACTTCATCGGAGACGGATTCATTATTGAATGTAAGGGAAGACCTAACGAGTCGTTTCCAATCCGTTGGAAATTATTTAAGAAATTCGCAGCTGAAACCTGGGGATCTAAAATAACAATTTACAAACCACAAAATCAAAAAGAGTGCGACGAAACTATAAACCTCATCCTAAGCAAAGTGCAGCAATAGCTCGTATGCAATACAAGAATAGACAAGTTGATAAATTTGTTAAATGGAGTATTGAACAAAAAGGATATTTGAAATATAAAGAATTAATTGAATTTGAAAAACAATATAAATGAAAGATTGGGACTTGAGTGTAGGTTTTTATCCGGGCATATTAATCGGAATGAGAACTTATCACGGCCTTAATGAAGAAGGCGAATACAGAACTTCCCATGTGTTTTATTTACCCTTAATTGATTTATGTATAGATATTTACGATGAAAGAACAAACTTTAATAGAAATGAAGAATAAAGTAGAAGCATCTACTAGAGTTATTCAGCATTTAATAAATGAAATATCACACCTAAGAGAATTAGGTGTAGGAACACTTGAAACCTTAAAGCTTATGCCGGGTTATCAAGACGCCATCGATGAATTAAAAAAGAAGATGGAGGAAAATGTAGAAGAGAAAATGAAAGCAAAAGAGAATGGAACTAGCAAGTGAAATCTTATCTAATATTACAGTGTATATGAAATATGCGAAGTATATTCCAGAACTAAATCGCAGGGAAACTTGGAATGAATTAGTAACAAGGAATAAACAAATGCATATTAAAAAGTATCCAGACTTAAAAGACGATATAGAAAAAGTTTATAAGTTAGTATATGAAAAGAAGGTTTTACCAAGTATGCGTAGTCTTCAATTCGGTGGCAAACCGATTGAGATATCTCCTAACAGAGTATACAACTGCGCTTATCTCCCTATTGACCATGTAGATTCATTCCACGAAGTAATGTTTTTACTTCTTGGAGGAACTGGAGTAGGTTATTCTGTTCAAAAACACCATGTTAGTAAATTACCTCCTATAAACAAACCTTATGAAAAACGTAGGAGAAGATTTTTAATTGGTGATTCAATTGAAGGGTGGGCTGATGCAATTAAAGTGTTAATGAAGTCTTATATGGGTGATCGAAGATCGTCTAGAATTAGTTTCGATTATTCGGATATAAGACCTAAAGGTGCTCAGTTAGTGACGTCAGGAGGTAAAGCTCCTGGCCCACAACCTTTAAAAGAGTGTTTAGTTAAACTTAAAGGTATATTACAAGCTAAAGAAGATGGAGACCAATTAACAACAGTAGAAGTTCATGATATTGTATGTCATATAGCTGACGCTGTATTAGCAGGTGGTATTAGACGGGCTGCTTTAATATCTTTATTTTCTGCAGATGATCATGAAATGATTGCTTGTAAATCTGGAAATTGGTGGGAAACAAACCCACAAAGAGGTAGATCAAATAACTCTGCTGTTTTAATGCGACATAAAATTACTAAAGATTACTTTATGAATTTATGGGAACGTGTTGAAAAAAGTGGAGCCGGAGAACCCGGAATTTATTTTAACAATGATAAGGATTGGGGTACAAATCCCTGTTGCGAAATAGCATTAAGACCTTATCAATTTTGTAACTTATGTGAAGTTAATGTTTCAGATCTTAAATCACAAGAAGATCTAAACGAAAGAGTAAAAGCTGCGGCGTTTATTGGAACGTTACAAGCTGGTTACACTGACTTTCATTATTTAAGAGAAATATGGCAAGAAACAACCGAAAAAGACGCTTTGATTGGAGTGAGCATGACGGGGATTGGGAGTGGCACGGTGTTAGGATACGACATGGAGAAAGCCGCTCAACTTGTAAAAAGAGAAAACACAAGAGTCGCGAAGCTAATTGGAATTAATAAAGCCGCACGATGTACAACTGTGAAGCCTGCTGGGACGACATCTCTGGCATTAGGAACATCATCGGGTATTCACGCATGGCACAATGATTATTACATCCGTAGGATCAGGGTTGGTAAAAACGAATCAATGTATAAATATTTAGCTAAACATCATCCTGAATTAATTGAAGATGAATATTTCCGACCTCACGATACTGCTGTAATATCCATACCTCAAAAAGCTCCTGAAGGTTCAATACTTAGAACTGAATCTCCATTTGATCTTTTAAATAGAGTTAAAAAAATAGCAACTGAATGGGTTAAACCAGGTCATAGGAAAGGATCTAATACTCACAATGTTTCAGCTACTATAAGTTTACAACCTGAAGAATGGGTTGATGCTGGAGAATGGATGTGGGACAACAGAGAATACTATAACGGTTTATCTGTATTACCTTATGATGGTGGAACGTATACTCAAGCTCCATTTGAGGATATAGATCCAAATAAATATCAAGAGTTAATGCAATCATTAAAGCAAGTTGACTTATCAAACATAACAGAAACAGAAGATAACACAGACTTATCAGGTGAACTAGCTTGTGCTGGTGGAGCTTGTGAGATTAAATAATATAAATTTAGTCAAATTAAAAAGGGGAACTCGTATTGAGATCCCCTTTTTTGGTTACAGGAACTTTGGGTATGGTGCCCATTTTTTAGTGTTCCTTATTCATAATATTTTTTTACATAAGTTCCATCTTGATATATTTCTAATACCATTCCTTTGTAATACTTATTTACTTCTTGTCCTGCGAAGTTTACAATTTTATCTATTATTTTTTCTTCTGAACTGATTGAGATTGATATAGGATGAAATGATTCGTATTGTCCGTCATAATCAGTTTGTTTCAGACGATAATAAGAAACTCCGAAAAATGGATCATTATCAATAATACTATATGACATTTGGCTATTACTATTCCCAGCTCCTGTCACAGTTCTAATCGTCTTCCAAGTTTCAGCATCAATGCTTCTTTGTACCTCAAAGTAATCATTATTAACCTGTGATAAAGTTGTCCATCTAATTAAAACAATTGGATTAACATCACCACCTATTATTTCTCCTGTAAATGATATAAGATCTATAGGTAAAGCTGTTCCTCCACTTTGCCATCCAAACAAAGTGTTTGGTCTAATAGAATTTCTATATCCTATAGGTCCTGGAAAAGTTCCATCGTCATAATTATATACTACAGAATTTAATTTAGTTGTATATTGAAACTCAGGATAACTTGAAGCCCATGAACCATGATTATTAACTACTTTAACTACTAAGTTTTGTATGCCATCATATCCGTATAAACCCTGTAGCATTATTTCATTCCAACCAGGTATAAAATCTATAGTACCGTTATATACTAATTTCCAATCTGTCCAAGGCCCAACTCCATCTTCAGGCATAGTACCATCCATAAATTCTTCATCCATAGTCATTGCCATCCAGATCTCTTGATTGTTCATTGTCATTGTTGCTCCGTTAGTAATGTTCCAACTAATTTTCTCTATGTTCAAAGGTATACCACCAAGCTCTGCAGCTGTATAAATAGAAGCACTCCAACTATAATCATAATATCCATAAGCAGGAACTCTACCATCTTCTAAACTAGAATTAGGATCTCCAATTACAACTTCATTAGGATTAGTAGTTCCACCACCACCACCGGTAGGAGCAGGTGTTTTATATATCATTACTTCAGTTAACGTGGAATTAGAAGCACAATTGTATTCATTTAAGTGAACGTATAAAACTCCCGTATAATTTGGAGTATACTTTAAATAAGAAGTATAACCTGTACAACCTGTATAGTCATCATTAAATCCTACTACTACACCTGATTCATCTATTAGTGTAAGCTGTGTGTCATATGAAGCTAGTACTCCTCCAAATCCATCACACGTAGAAAACTGATATTCGTCTCCATCTACTACATTAACTCTAATAACTTCACCGGCATAATTCCAACTCGTAGCAGAACCCCAAACATCGTCTGCTGGAGTATATATAGTGCTAGGATAATAATTAGTACCGTTATCACATTGAGAGTAACCCAATACAATAAGTAAAGTAAATATTAAAGTTAGTAAATGTTTCATTATAATTCTTTTAAATTTCTTATTATTTTTTTCATAGCAGAATTTTTAGTTCCACGCGCACCACTAGGAGCTTGATCTGCTCTGTTTTTAAACTCTAAAGCTGTTTTATCATCTACAACATTAGTCTTTTTTAAATCTCTAAAAATGTTCTTCCATGTTGCGTTCTTAGATCCACGGCTTCCAGTAACTTCATCAGCTTGTGTTTTAATCTCTTTAACTCCTTCTACAATTTCGTTTTTACGTTGATCATATGGAGAATCTTTTTCATACTTTATGTTACCTTTTTCATCTAATATACTAGATGTATAAGTTTGCCAAGGCTTCTTAGTAATATCTCCGTTTGCTAACGGTGGATTAGGTTTCATTTTAAATGCCATGTTATTTCTTTTTATTTTTGTATACTTCTTTATCTACTTCTCTACACCAAAATAATATTTCATCTACTTTCTCTTCTAATTTTTCGATGTGTTGAGTTTGCCATTGTTGTTTAAGATCGTATTCAATTCTATCTATAACAGCTGGTGGCATTTTTTTAGCTTCTTCTATATCTGATTGTAAAGTATAATACATCCCCACAAAAGTCGCTGTTAAAACTACAATTTTAATTATACCTTTTAAATCTAGTTTTACTTCTGTTTGTTCGTTTATTTTCATTATATTCTCTTTCTTTTCTTTTTAGTTGATGTATTTTTAGGTTTTTTGTATTTTGACTTTTTAGGATCAGTAGGTGTTACATCCAACGACCATTCAGGCCAACCTAAAAAGTTAAATACTTTTTCCCATGTTTCGGTGTCATCAGAAGCCATGCTTTCTAAATTTTCATATTTTGTGAACAGTCTATCTAATGGTATATTAGTAGTAGCACTTATAACTTTAGCAGCTGATTCCCAAGCTGGATTATCTAAACTAAAACCTTTATCAAAAATTTCTTGCCTTCTTTTCTTAGAATCAAAAGGCCAAGCTGCTTGTTTTAACTTACTAAATTTACTTCTTATAGCAGGAGAAAATTGTAAAAGATTTTGCCACGCATCACCATACTCAGGTCTTTTACGTTGTGATCTGTCATAAATATCTAAAACTGTATTTTTCAACACGCTAAGAGTAATACCTCCTAAACCAGTGCCACGTAATATACTATCCACCATGCCATTAGCTGTATCATAAACTTTCTTTTGCTCTTTATCATTCAACTCATCATCTCCAAAACCTACAGCAAACAATCCTTGTTGCATAGCGTTAAACCATAAGTTTTGCATTATTCCATAATACATTATTTTGCCAGCATTACTTTTCCAATCTCCTCTTTTATTAATAATATCTTGTAAAGCTCTCTTTTGTATTCTAGTGTATTGCATAGGTGTGTTAACAAATTGTAAAATCATCCTACCTATATCACTAGATTGTTGTTGAGATATTTTACTAGGATCTGATGATTGTTGTGATATTTCAGCTGTCTCTCTAAACTCCTCAAAAGCTTTACGTTTAGCTTCTATCTCAGTTAATCCTTCTTTTTTTACTAGTTCTTTAATTCTGTTTCTATACCATGTTGCTCCACCTGAAGCGATAGCAAAACTATCTGCAATTCTAGTAGGAGCATATCCTTTTTCAATTAAATAATTTATAGCTGCTTTCGCTTTGTTTTTACTAGTAGCTGCTGCATCTGCTATTTCGCTTTCTGAAATATTTAATTTCAAACCATTTCTTCTATCTACTAAATAATCTGAATTCATTAATTCTAGAAAATCTTTCCAATATTGCTTTTGATTAGCAAAAGCTCTACCAGCTTTTATTGGATTATTAAAACTCATATTAATAAAGTTAGTTGCAGATATAGTCTGTAACAAAGCAGATCTCATATTAAAAAACATTATAACACCTTGTGATTGGTTGATATAATCTAATACTTGATTACTTAATCTATTACCAGTACTAGTTCTATTTTTACCAGATTTCATACGAGATAAACTATTCTCTAATGCTTCTCTATATTTTTTACCATATAATGCTTCGAGTTTGTTTAAATTTTCTTTGGAATATATTTGATCAACATTTGCTTGCCATTCTTCTAAATACTTACCTCTCTTAGTAGTGTTTAATAATTTAATTAGATCGGTTGTAATAGTACCAGCTAACCAATTTTTATCCGGCTTAACATATCCATCTCCTTTAGTTAACAATTCAATTTGTTCTGCAAATGCTTTAAGTTTAGGATCGTTTTCAATTATTTTATTCATTTCAGCTAAATCAGCTTTAGACAAGCCAGGTATTTTTTCTCCCGCTCTTCCCCATAAATAAGTTCTTACAGCTTGTTCATTTGTAAATCCAGATTTAGTTTTCTTTCTTAAGTCTTTTGGTACGTTTAATTGTTTTTTAAGAGCTTTAAAATCTGCCATCATATTAACTCTGTCAGTAGACAAACTATGCATAGCTCTATTGTAAGGTTTAAAAACATTATCTTGATACCATTGTAACTGTCTTTCACCTACTTTACCTTTACCTAATGTTGTATAAACTAACCCTAAGAAATCTTCAGCAGAAGATGGTAAAATGATTTTTCTTTTACCTTTATTTGCTCCCATCACTTCAGCTTTTGCTGCAGAGAATTCTTTATACCATTCTACACCAGTTGATTCTTCTAATAGTTTATTAAAATCTTTACTTAAAGTTTCACTGAATTTAGCTTGTTGAACTTTTCCTTTGACATCTAATACATTCAATACATCTTTTACTGCTTTTACATTAGCCATGTGATCATCAGCAAAATAGAAATCATTATAAGCTTCTGCAGCTTTATCAACTATCCAATTTGCTTTTGCATTAGCCGTACTATTACCTAATCCTGTAATGTTTTCTAATGGAATATCAATTCCCATTTCTTTTAAAAACGTGTGAATAGCTTTTGCAGATTCAGGAGCTCTAGCTGTAAGAATAAATAAATCTCTTTCGCCTGCAGCTTCTTTCATCTTTTTCATTACTTCAAACAATGGACCTTTCTTTCCTTCTACCACTCTATTAAAGTCTGAAAAATCCATTTTCCAACCTTCATTAACTAACTGTTCTCCTTGTTTAGCAAACTCTTCTGCAGTTAAAATTTTTCTTTCATTTCCTTTGGTTGCAAATACTTTACTGTTTGTTCTAGCAACTGTATCATCAAAATCAAATACTCTAGCTTTCTTTATATCTTTTCTAGTTTTTTGTTTTCTAGCAAGTTGTAAAGCTCGATCTACCGAACTTAAATTAGATAACTGTTCAGATTGAGATTTAAACTTTTTAGTTTGACTAAAGCTTGGTTGAATTTCAGTATTTTCTTTAAATTGTTTTTCATAAGTTTTAGCATTGTCTAACCTTTGCTTAAGTTTTATTTCATTTGCTTTACTAGGGTTTTGAATGTTTTCTACTACTTGATCAGCTATCCAATCAGCTTTCAACATAGCTTTATCTCCCTTAGTTAATTTAAGTTCACTAGCTAAATCATTTATTACTTTATCATAATAACTTTCAGTAAATTTACCATCAGGTCCTACAACTTTATAATTCTTCAATCTTTGAAGATCTAAAACCATTCTAGCTCTTTTAGCTGCGTTAGTATTCCCTCCTTTGTCATCAATAATATCTAATAATTCTTTAGGAGCTAATACTCCAGTATAGTCAGACATTATTTTTTTGCCTCTTTCTCCCCATTTACCTTCAATAATAGCTTTGCCTACTTGCATTGACTGTTCTACAGATGTTTTAATGTGTTCTAACTTTACAGTTTTATCTGAAAGCTTAGATCCTTCAGGCATAAATATAGCTTCAACAGGAACAGCTTGTCTATCAAAAGCAGAAGTATGCATTGTATTATTTTTTTGAAGTCTTAAAATATACTCCATCCTTTTAAGTGCTTCTGCTTGATTAGGAGCATCTTTTATATATTGCTCTTTTGCTTGTTGAATAGCGTCATATACTTTTTGTCTTATAGCGTTATTTCTAGCGTTAATTCTAGTAGCCAATACATCTGCTCTTTCAGCATCTGTCATCTTACTAAAATCTTTTTTCATAACGTTTTTCATAGCAGCATCTGAAGCAAAGCCAGCTTTAGATAAAGCACCTGCTATTTCCTTATCAGTCATTTCACTAAACTTTTTAGGCTTTTGTCCTTCAGGTGTAGCAAGTTCTGCTATTTCTTTTTCTAACGCTTTAAAAACTTTAGATTCATTTTTACCTAAAGCCTTCATTAAAGTTTCTGCTTGATTTTTGATAATAGGATCTGCGCCAATTTCTTTTCCTGTTAATAAATCATACTTATACTTAACAGGTTTATTAGGATTATAATCGGATCTACCTGATTGATAATCAAGTGACTCAGTGATTGTAGATACTGATCTACCCGTTGCTTGAGTACTAGATCCTAACGTTTGTAAAACAGCTTCTTTATTTGCCATTTTTAATAACCACTTAGGAAGATACTCTGCGAATTTACCTGCGTGTTCTAAGTATGGTTTTATAATGTTAGTGTCATAGTATTTACCACCTTTGTAAGTTCCAGACATAGGATCCCAATCAGCATTTTTCAAAGAAGAAATATCTAATTCTTTACCATTCCACATAACTTTATCTGGATATTTTTGTATTGCTTTTTTAAATGATTGACTTTCTTTTCTAGCCGCAAGAGCTTTTCTTTTAGCTGCTCTTAATATAGGTTGTTCTAAATACTTATTGAAATTTGGATTTGCTTCTAACCATTGTTGTTCTACACCATCTATAACTGCTGCTCTAAATTCTTTAAATAATCTAGGGTGATCAGTTTTCATCAACCTAAAGCTATCAAATGTGTTTTGTCCAAAGTCAGGTATTTTTCTTTTTACAGTTTCAGAAAATTGCATGTCAGGATTTCTCTTGATCATGTCGCTTATTATACCAGTTGTAACATCTTTATTTAACAATGCTTTATTTTCTGGACTTAATCCTTTAAAAGCTTTACCTGAGTTTAACAAACTAGGCATTATATCTTTACCAATAATCTCTGATAATTGCTCTGACAATGCTATTTTTAAGTTACCTTTACTATTAGGAGCTTTTGCAAAATCACCTTGTTTTAAATAATAATCTTTTACTCTTTCCTTAGATGGAGTAAGTTTACGCATTAGTTCAGGTTGAGATTTACCTTTTATTTTTACATATCTTTTACCTGTACCTTCATACCACAAATCTCTTTGTTTAGCTCTAGTAAATATATCATTTACTGGACCAGGTTGTTCACTTAAAGGTTTTAAAACTTCATCATAAGCTTTTACTATAAAATCTTCATAAGCTTTGCCTTTACCCATTTCTCCCCTGATGTCTGCTGCTAATTCCTTTCTTAAGTAATCATTTAAATCTTTACCTAATTTTTCAGTTACAACTTCATCTTTTAAAACTTCTTTTTGTAAATAATCTACAACTTTATTTTCTATTTCATTATATCTTTTTAGTTGTTGATCATATTCACCTTTGCTTAATTTTCCTTCTTCTATTAGTTTAGTTAATTCTTGTGGAGTTTTTATACCAACTATTTCTCTAGCTTTAGACTTGACAATAGTAGGTTCTATAGGTTCAGGAGAAGGCGTTGATTCTTTACCACTTAATTCTCCTTTAAAGTCTTTGCTTGTTACATTGCCAGATTTTAACGCATTATCTGCACTTACTTTTAAAAATCTATTTAAATACCCATAAAAATTATCATTCTTTGCTGCATCAAACTTGTTTTGTCCCCATATGAACTTGTCTAATCCTCTCAATGTTCCTTTATTACTAACTCCTCTTCGAGTTTCAGCAATAAACTCATCCATTTTAAAGTCTGGTAGTTTATCTAAACCTCTTTTGTAAGCATGGTTTTCAATCATTTTATCAATGATCTTATCCATTTTATTTAAGTTCTTTAAATCTTTAGTCCAAAGTTTATTTAATTGTTTACCTTGATTAGTGATAAAACTATCTCTATCTTTTTGACTTAATTCTTTTAACTTAACAGCATCACCTTTTAGTTCTCTACTTATTTCTTGTATTCTAGCTTTATTTTGTTCGTATAGTTTACTACCAGCAGCTTCTTTACCTAACTTTAATTGTTCGTCCATTAAAGTTTTTCTTTCAGCTTCTAATTCCTGTTTACCAGAAAATTGACCTTCTTCACGTGCAGCTTCTCTTGTTTTTACATCTTCTGATTTTAATTCTTGAGCTTTTAATTCTGGAGCTTTATCTTTAACAGCGTAGTCTACTACATAATCATAAACATCTTTACCTGTTTTAAATTCAATTTTTTCAAATCCTCCTTTTCTAAAAACCTTTTCGTAAACATCTCCTATTCCTTTCCAACCTTTTGAGTTAGGAGAAATATCTCCTTTACGAACCGCATCTTGAAATACGTTTATCCACTCTACAGTATTAGGATTTTTCTTAAAAGCAGAAGTAGATTCAACAGCATCTTTAATAGTGTTGTATTGGTCGTAAGTTAAAGATTTTTTAAATTCACTTATTAATCTATTGGTTTCAGCAGTTCCTTCTGGTAACGCATCTTTAGTTAGTTTATGTAATACTTCATGAGTTCCTACACTTACATTACCAACTTCTTTAGCCCAATCTTTATTTATTAATATTCTTTCTTTTCCAGCTTTATCTTTACCAATAAAAAATCCTTCTTGTTGTCCTTTACCAACATCAACTCCAGCTTCTTTAGCTTTTTCAATGTATTCATTTTGAGAATACTCTTCTATAGCTTCAGATCCAACTCTCTCTCTAGCTTTAGCTATATCTGCTTCTCTTTTAAGAGTGGTTTGTTCAATACCTTTTTTTAAATCTACATCTAACTCTTTATTTAGTTGATCAATTTTCTCCTCTGTTCTTAATATTTTAGTCTCAATAGTAGGATCTGTTTTACCTTCTGGACTTTGCTTGTAAGCTTGAAGTTTACTTAAATCACTTTTTTCAGTTTCTAAAGCTTGTAATTTTTCATATATAGGTTTTCTAAGTGGATTGTTTTTTCCAGGAGCATATTGATTTATATATTCTAAATTATTCTTTTGTCTTGCTTGAATTTGTTTTAGTTTAGTTCTAAGAGCAGGATTGCTATTAGCTCCAGCTACTCCAAATTCTATCATGTCAACTGGTAGAGAAGTTATTAACTCTGCCTCTTCTAAGTTTTTTACTTTATAATTACCTGTGTTATTTAAATCAGCGTTTATTGTTTGACCTAATTCTGCAGCTTGTTTTTCTTTAGTAAAAATTTCTGCTTTACCTGCTACAGTACCTTTTATGTTACCTTTTTGAGCTTTTTGTCTACTCATTATATCGTTCTGAATAGCAGTAAGATCTTTAAACTGTAACATGTTATTTTTAGCCGATGTTAAATTTCTAATCTCTGTTTCTAAAAGACTTCCTTTTTTAGGAACTATTTTTCCATTTATAGGATTTAAAGTAAATTGACCATCAAATTTAGGATCGGTAACAACCTCATTATATCTTTTATTATAAGAATCATTAATTTGTTTTTCAGTTATAGCTTTATCATAATTTAAACCTAGCTCTTTAGCTGAAGCTTTGGTAACTGGATTTTTACCTTGAATAGCTAGTAAATCTGCTTCTAAAGCTTTATAAGTTCTTCTTAAGCCTGGAGGATTGTTTGTTAATCTACTACCTACACCTAACATAGTCATGTGAGAAAAAGTAATCATGGCTTTTTGTAAGCTGTTAAAATCATAATTACCTTCTTCATTTTTAGGAAAATATTCTTCCCAAGCTTCTCCAAAACTTTTATCATGATTAACCATTTGGTCAAACATTTCTGATCCAGCCATTACACCTGTACTGGCAGTTGCTTGCATAGTTCCTTGAGCAAATCCTTGAGCAATTTTACTTTTACCTAATGCATACATGATGTTACCAAACCCAGGTATTTTACCATTAAATAAAGCAGACATCATTTTGTTAGAAATTTCATTACCAGCTCCTACCGCTCCCCAGCCGGTTAAACTCATTCCTTCATTACCTGTTAAGGTTTCGTCCATTTTATTTATACCAATACCTATACCAATCTCTCTAATTGTAGCAGCGCTAATATCGTATGCGTGTTTAAATATTCTACTATTCTTATATATATTAGTACCTTTCCCTAGTCCTACTGCACTTTTGTACAATCTACCTGCACCTGCTGCTCTTCCTACTCCTTTTAATAAAAACATTTCCAATAAAAAATTTGCTAACTGAGGAGTAGTATCCATAATAAGATCATTAGTAGTATCTTCTACTCTTTCTTTTACTTCATCACTCATTTCATAACCACCTTGTTCTAAAGCACTTACAAAATCTTTAGCTAATTGATCTGCAGATTCACTTCTATAAGTACTACTTTCACCTAACATTGTAGGTCCAATATTAGTTAGTGCTCTGTTGATCATTTTCATTGGTTGAAAGATGGTTCCTCCAGTTCTTTCTAAAGTAGTAGGATCGTAGTTTAGTTGAATAGCTTTACTAACACTAAGAAATTCATCTAACTTAGCATTGTATTGTTGAGCAAAAGCAGAGTTACCTGGTATATGACTTAACTTAAAAGGCATTCTATTATCACCTAATTTAACGTCTCTCATAGCCATAGCTTTTTCTACGTCTGTTTCAAAATCGTCATTATCTATATACTTAGCTAAAGGATTTTTAAACTTCATACTAGTACCTAATTTAGTACCTGTAAGATAATCTATACCATAGTTATAAATAGATTTACCCTGTAAAAAAGCTATACCATTTTCATTACGTATTTCATCTGCAGCCATACCATATAAACCTACCCCATCCCAGACTTGATTTCTTACGTTGCTAGTAGCAAAAGCTGTGTTTAAAGCATATAAATCATACATTAAAGTATTACTAAGATCTTCTAAATCTTCCTGATCAGTTGTTTCTGCTAGTTGCTGTGCTCTTTGATCTACACTTTCATTATAATCTGCTAATTCACCTTGTTTAGCTTTAGTAAACTTACTTTTGTTTTTAAATTCACCTGTAGATGGATCGAATAACATCTCTGCTTCAGTAAATTTTTTATGTGCTGCTACATAAGTTGAAGCTGCTTTTGCTGCTTCTTCTGAGTCATCTCCATATTTTTCTACTACTGATAAATAATTATTTTTCGCATCTTCTAAAGCAAGCATTTCGTCATTAAAATACCTTCTTGTAAACTCTTCTCTTCTATTATTTATTATTTCTTCTGCCTTATCTTCAGCTTCAGTTTTACTTAAATTAGGATTTTTTTGTTGTTCTTTATAAGTTAAATATCTTAAGTCTTTATTTTTATATAAATTACTTTCATGTTGAACCCAAACATTCTGCAACTCATAAGGGTTACCTACATTTATTCGGGGAATACTATACTCTACCCTACCATTAGGCATTAGATTAGCTTTATTGTAAGGTATTACTATTCCTTTATTACTCCAATCCTGAGCATTCACCCACCCGTCGTTTGCTACAAAATCCTTATCCCATACATTAAAATTATAGTGACTTCTTGATCCATCTTCCCATGCTTCTCTATCTCCTAAGAATATTTCATTTTCTATTCTTTTATTAACTTTAGCTTTTTCTCCGTCAGTTAATTGCTTAAAGTTTTTTCCATAATTTTCTTTGGCGTAATAATCTTTTTGAGATTGCTTTCCTTTTTCAAGTTCGTCTTGAGAGTATTTTCTTTGAGCTGCCTGTTCAGGTGTTTCTGGAACTGGAAGATTATACATGGTTCCAGCAGGTCCTAAATCCATTTGTTGTGGTTGGGGTATAGGTATTCCAAACTCATCTATATCTTCCACCGCTTCATCTTGCTCACCTATCATCTCAGGTGTTAAATTTAATTTATTCAAAGGATTTAGATTTGTCATTTCCTGAGGAGAAGGTAGAGTTGGTTTACTAATAGAAGAAAATGTTGGACTTGGTGGACGGTTAGGATCAAATGGTTGAGTAAGAGGTTCACGAAGTTCTTGTAATCTTTTCCATTTTTGGTATTTACCACGTTCAATATCCATCATTGGAAGCTCTTCATAATAATTAGGATTATGAACTGTAAAACTTACATCTGGTTGCCATCCATCTAATTCTTCTTCAAGTTTGAGCATTTCTGTAGGATCCTCAGCAGGTTCAAGTTCTTCTGATATTTCTACATCGTCTACTACCTCGAAGCCATCCGGTATATTTTCTACAGAAGTATCTTCTACTAATTCGAAACCTTCTGGAATATTTTCGTCTTCCATATTATGTTTTTCTTAACTGTTTTCCATTCCATATAATTATATCCCCTCGTTGAGCATTTTTAATTTGCTTATCATACTCCTCTTGCGTTTTTGGTCTATATACTACTGTTTTATGAGCTTCCATTCCATGCCCTTTTTCCCAAGTTTCATCTTGAGTAGTGTTTGGATCATCTTTACCTTTGGTAAAAGTCCATTCTTGACCTCCTCTATTTTGATCATAGTAATTATAAATATCTTCATCCATTCCTCCTGCGTCTGCTAACATACGTGTTATAGAAGCTCTATCAGTTATATCATAAGCTCCACTATTACCTTCTGTATCTATATAAGTAATTTCAGCTTCATCTTCATCAAGTGGTTGGAATACAATTACAGTGTCATCTAACACTTTGTATGACCCTTCCACTTGTGGATTAGCAGGATTTTTAGTCAATGCTTTTTGTTTAGCTGCTTGGTTTAATTGAGACGCTAATAAACCTAAACCTGGTTTATTTCTACCAGTTAACTTTCCTTTATCATCAACTTCAAATCTATTTACTACTTGAGATGCAACTCTTTGGTAATTATCGTACTGTGCTATATTTTCTGGTTTTTGAACTTTTGTAAGGAAATTCTTTTGGCTAGCAGTCATTGAACTTCCACTAGTTCCACTTGATGGTGATTTAACATAGGTAGTTCCAGTTTGAACTCTATTTGGTTTTACTAAACCGTTTTCTGAGTCCATTGCCCAGTTTATCATTCCAAATTTAGCAATTGCTTTTTGTTTATCCGCCACTTCTCCAAAACCAGGTTCACTACCAACCCATGATCCGACACTAAGATTAGCATCTATAGCATGTGCTTTCTCATTAGTTAACATGTCATAATCATCATCAGTTCCTTTTTTCATATCATCTCCGTACAATAATCTAAAAGCATCTTGATCACCTGCGTCTGCAGCTTTTTGCACTCTATCTATTAATTGAGGAAATACACTAGTCATATACTTTTGGTTAGACATAATAGAACCAAAATCAGATTTTACTAAATTTTCTTTTAATATCTTATTATCAGCTGAATAATCTAATGCACTAGTTTGAACACTACCTCTTTTATCTACTATTTTTTTACCTTTATAATCACCAGGTAAACCTGCTATTTGTTCTTCCATAAAAGGTTTCATAGTTTGAGATATATCTCCTTTAGTAGCAAAAAATGAATTACCTTCTAAAGATCCTTTAACAAGCTCATGATTATTTAAAATTTGTTCTTTACCAGATTGAGGGTCTTGTAAAACCCAATACATATTACCGTTTTCTTCTCTAGGAACTATATTAGCTGCTCCGTTCATTTGGTAATCTTGTAAAAAATCTACATTCATGGCACCTGAATTATACCAATCTACACCACCAACTCCATCACCTAAATTTGTAGCTGCTTCCCATTGTTTACCTATAGTAGAAAAAGCCCCTTGGCCTGAAGACATTTCACTAGGTAAAGCTAATAATTGACCTAATCTTGTTAAAGATTCTTGATCGTTTTTTCCTAACAATTTAAAATATTCATCTTGCTTTTCTCTTAAAAACTTATCTTGTGTTTCTGAAAATCCGCCTTTAGGAGTAGCTTCTTTTAAGGCTTTGTTCCATCTATTCATTCCATTAGCCCTAGCTAAATCTTGCTTTTCTTTAGCTGCTTGATTTCTAGCAGCGTTTGCAGCGTATTCTTTTTGCATCATTTCAAACGATTGTTGAAACATGGCTTGTCCTTGAGCTAATCTTTTATTTAACTCTAAAAATGAAACGTCTGTATTTGCTCCTGGTTGTCTATAAGTTCCCATATTCTATTTTGTTTTTATTAAATCCAACCTTGACCTGGAATCCATATAGAATTGGAAGAAGGTGCAGGCATATTAGGTGGTGGTGTAGGACTATTTATACCTGACATTGAACCCATACCAGATCCACCAGTTACACTAGTGTTAGAACCAACGCCTCCAGGAACACTATAGTTAGTAGGTCCAGTACCTGTTGTTGTAGTTGTATTTGTTGTAGTAGTTGTTGGGGTATTATTTGTAACATCATCTCCAATTCCTTGACCCATTTGAGCTCTAGTGATATTCATTCCAGTAGTCATTGCAACATTTCCAATATTCCCAATTGCTCCCCACATAGCTGCATTTGAAGCTGCTTGTTGTTGTTCATGTTTGTCTATAAGACCTTGAGCTCTGTCCAACTCTATCATTTCTCTGTTTTCTTGAGCATTCCATTTAAATTTCTCTCCTTCAGCTATAGCTCGCTCAACTTGCATTTGTCCTTCCGCTCGCAGTTTTTGGTTAGCTACTTCTTGTTGTTCAATGTTAGCAGATACTTGTTGTTTGCTTTTTAAAGCAGCCATAGCTAAAGCGGTGGCTCCACCAGCGCTAGCACCAGTTGCTCTTAATGTATCTAAAGTGTTTGCTAATGCTATATCAGCTTCTTCAGCTTGCATTTCTGCTGCACCTGTAGCTACTCCTAAATTAGCATATTGATTTGTTAAATTAGCATAAGGATTTATAACTTCTTGTCTGTTGTTTTGAAGCATTTCTAAATTACCTTGAGCTATTGCAGCCGCATCTTTTGCATCATCTGCTTGATTTTTTGCGGCTACAGCTGAAGCTACATTTGCTCCTATACCAACTACTCCTCCTACTATTGCTGCTGTACTTGCTCCCATTTTTATTAATTTATTATTTTCACTATTTCATGAGATGGCTTTTCATCTACATTCCATTTTAATTTTTTATGTGTGTCTATTAACTTTTTATTTCTTCCTATAGTAAATATGAATTTATAACCTAAAGTCTTACAAACATGCTCAGATTCATTTATTAACAGCTCTATCGCGTCTTCTCTATCACTATCTCTATAATCAGGATCTGATACTATCCATTCTAGTAAAGCTGCCTTAGAATTAGTTAAATAAATAAAACCAGCTACTATAGGTTTATTGTCTTTTTCTACAATAAAACCACCAGTTCCATTTTCAGGTAAAAATTCTTTAGAAGGAGCTGTCCATTCGCTCCATTTATCCCACCAAGTTTTTAAAGTTGAATAATCGTTTTCAAGTAATTGTCTTATATTTAATTGCATTATGATGATTTAACATATTTAGTTCCTACCGCGTATAGTTCTTTCATTCCACCTACATCTGTAGTTGTATCTGTTGATAATATTACAGTAGCGTAATATCCTTTTATACCAGACATATTTCCTCCTCCAAAACTATCTTCAGATAAGATCACTTGTTCTGACTGAGTATTACTTCCAAAGTTCTTAAGATTAGCTACATATCTATTTTCTTTACGTACAAATCCAGCTCTTTCAATTGACCCATCAGTAGGATCTATATAAGCTCCTTCTTCATAACTTAAAACCACTGCGGTTCTATCATTTAAAGTTTGCCAAGAACCTGTTGTAGTGATAGGGGTTGTAGGTGGATATATAGGTGCTGGATATTGATCAAGTTCGGTAGGATCGGATATAAAAGATTCTACTTGCCACCCATTAGTACCTTCATAGTTAACTGTTTGAAAGTTTTTAACCATAGAAGCATTATCATTGAAAATAAATTCAATACTAGATCCAGTATATGTTCCATAGAAATTACCATGATTACTTGTTATAGTTCCTACATAGTGTTGATAAATTTTATAATCATCAACTGAATAGAATACATTTTTTAAACTATCCATCCAAGTAGGTTTATAACTATAATAACTAACCCAACCATTAATAGATTCATCAAAGTTTAAAGTATTATATTCTTCTTCTACTTCACAACCTTCTTCAAATACTAGTGGTTGCATAGAGACCACATAAGACTTTGTATGAATATCATAACCTCCTTCAATTGCTGGTTTTTTATAATATGTAAACTTTATTCCATTTGCTAATTGATCATACACATCTTGTTCGGTGTCTCCAGAATCCCATCCCCATTCTCTAGGATTAATTCTATTAGACAAAAGAATACCACATTCTTCTGGATCTCCATTAGGAGTAACATCCACTACATATACAGACGTTTCTTGAAATTCTAAATTTGAATCAGCAACACTTATTACAGAACCTATTTGAATTCCACAACACCCACAATTATCTTCACCGCTAACTGAAAAAGTTATCCATGATCCAGTATCTGCTTCTTTACTAGGTATGGTTACTGCTGCATATGATAAAACATTAGGAACAAAGCTATCTCCTATAGTAGATAAATAATCTCTAAAATAATCTCTCATACCGTATTCTGATATTTCTGTAATACCGTCTCTAGATAATCTTAATATAGCAGTTCTATTTTTATCAGCAAAATACTTTTGATAAGAATATATAGCAAAAGATTCTGGATTTGTACTTATTCCATATTCTCCTAAGTAAGGAACAATTTGACCAATAACTTTGTTAGTAGAAGTGACATTCATATCTCCTTCCGCGGTGTATAAAGCATCTTTATCTATTAAAGCTTTACTTACTTTATTTTCTTGAAAAATTAATAAGTTAGTATCTTCAGCATAAAGTTTCTGTATAGAACCATTTGCTGGGTCTAAAGATTTTGTTATATCTTCTCCTACAGAAAAAACATTAGTATCATTAATACCTGTTCGTGAATTAAAAATACCAGAATATATTAATGTATTAATTCTTCTTTGTTGTTCGTTGTTGTCATCTACTAAATAAGCTCGTACACCAAAATCAACTGTAGTGTTATTGTAACCACCTTTAATTCTAGCTTCTTCTACAAACCAATTTCTCTGTACATTTGGATAATCTGGATTACCATTTAGTAAACCGTCTCCCCAAGGATATTGAGGAAAACCTAAGTGACCTGGATTGTTAGGTGGTATATTTTCATTGCTATCCTCATTTAACCATGGAATACCAGGCCAAGTGGCAACTGGTGTCTTTTTAGGCATGTTATAAGCATAACTAGCTAAAACACTACTAGCGTCTTCAGTAACATTTCCCACTGCTTTTTTTAACCAAAAAGAATTAAAATAATTTATTTTTAACGCGTATGCCATTTTATAAATTTATTAAGTACAAGAATTAAAACCACCACTTGGAGTAACATAAGTTGTACACCCACAAGGATTTGTTGACGAATATAAACCTGTATTACATCCAGTGCTCTGAAGCATTCCTGGAGTTCCGCTACCATATTGAGGATCAAATCTCCCTTCAGGTATCGCTGATTCATATATAGTAATAGGCACATCCCATTCAAAACTTAAACCTGTTCCGTTTTTATCAATAGCAGCTACAGTTACAACATATCTACCAGGAGGCATAGTCCACTCTTGTCCTCCAATAATACCAGGTTCTACTTCAATTATACCCTTAGCAGACCCACCATTGAAAGAACATGTATTGATGTTTTTAGCTACAAATCTAGGAGCTCTTGTTTTCCATTGTGAATAACTTAAAGGAGAAGCTTCATTAAAATATTGATAAGGAATTTGAGATATAGTAAGATGATCGCCAGGTCCCCAACTTAAAGGATTGCCTTTACCTATTAAGCTCCATGGCCCCGCTGTTCCCCATGGTGTACAAGCATTTATTTCTTGCATGTTGTATGATCCGTAAGGTTGTCCATTTATAAGACTATTTCCTTGTGTACCACTCGGCCAAGCGCTAGTAAATTTCCCTCCATTAGGAGCAGAAGGATCAAAATCTTCTGTTCCGTATTTAAAAGGTAAAACTATATCACCTGTTCCAGCAGTATATGTTGGAGCTCCACAAGCTCCAGGATAAACTCCATTATTGTAAATATTGTAAGTTCCCAAAGGACTAGCCAATGGCCAAAAGTTAGCAGGATCAGTAGGATCTCCACTTGCTCTTCTTAAAGTATAAAACTTCATATTAGCATCAATATCCATCCAATAGTGTTCTTCATTATTGTATTTTTCTCCTACGTATTTTTCACCACCGCCAGTTGCTGTGTTATCAGCAGGGTTAGGTATACCCCAATTTGGTTGATAATCTATATATTGAGGACCATTAAGAATTTCATCTGCAAATACAACTCCATATGAATTAGGAATAGAACCTAAATCTACCACCACTCTCTTACTCATAGATTGTCTATACGCTGGACTTTCATAACCACTAGTATCAGACGCATCTTGACCATTAGTAGGCGTAAAATCTGCATCATACGTACAATCTAAACCTACTCCATTAGCGTCTATTGTTAACATAGGTTGACCAAATACGTATTCTACAAATGGTGGACTTACTTTTTCATCAGTACATACACAGTTTTGTTGACCATTACCTCTCCATCCTACTCCAGCTGTCGGCGTATTCATATAACAGAAAATAGCACTTACCTGATAAGCTCTTTTTACTACAAAATCTAACTCTTCACAAGTTTGTAAACTTCTTGGATTTGGTGGTGGTGGGTCAGCAGATCCATAAATACCATTTTTTGCGGCAAACGTACCATCCCAATGATCAACACTCGCGCTCCAATTCATACCTTTAGCAGCTAACACAGGACCTTTACCAAGTTTCCTTACATAAGGATCACAACTATTAACAAAATCTACATTAGGTCCACCAGGTTGAGTTCCTTCATAACTAGGTGTATAGTAGTTTTGTCCAGTATTATAAGGACTACCAACAAATCCAGCTCCACCACCAGTTAAGAAACAAGCTTCTGAATTTGGTTGATAACCTTCAAAACATGTTGGTGTGAGCGCTGGTCCAAACGGCACCGCAGTTAAAGTTGTAGGAAATAAAAAGTTAGTGTAATTTAAAGCTTTTATATCACCTCTATCTGGATACATAAATTCTTGTGGAACTTCATTAGTTACAATACCATCGACTATAGAAGTTATTGTTATCGTACTTCCTGATGATAAAGTTTGAGTTATTTCAAAAACAAATTTTAAATTTATTTTGTTTGGATCTTCATAAGCTAATTGATATTCTCCAAATCTTTTAACTAAGTAGTAAATGTTTTTACCAGGTACACCAGCGTTAATTAGTTTAAATTTTTGAGGCAAAGATACTGTTCCATCAGCATATGTAACGTTAATTAAATCTATAGTACAACCAAAACTTGCATCACTTAAATCTAATCCATTAACTCCTTCAACCCAAAACTGTGCTGAAATAGGAATTGTTTCATCTGCATACCCTTGTTCTGGTATTATTATTTGTGCATTAGAAAGACCTCTAGCTAAGCTTACCCCTTCTTGTTCCACAATGTTTCTATTTAACTCTGAAATTAAACCTGAAGTTGTAGTTTCCCAATAAATATCTAATAAAGATTCAACTGGTTCTGTTTCATATACAGATAAAAATGGAGTCATTGTTTCATCTGACCAGGCTGCAGCGTTACCAAATTGAGGTTGACCTATTTTATCTTTAGTCGATATTCTAGCTATTAAAGGATTTGAATCTCCTGAGTACCAATGAGGTGGTATTAACGGATCTTCAGAACCAGCGCCTTCAAAATTATAATTCGCATTATCAACACCAGCTTTATCAAATTTACCTAAATTAAGTTCGGTCATAGGGCCAATGGTAGTTACTGTATCTCCTAAAATACTTGGTTGATATTGTTTATTTAAATTTCCAAAAGCTCCACCATCCACTTCTATTTTTACATTTTCTACTCTTCCGTATAATACTACACTACTTCTAAACTGTTGTTGATCGGGTCCTACTTCTTGTAAGTCTCTAGGAACTTTATTAATATTATCGTTAATTAACACGACGTGACATTCCTTTTTCTCTAAACCACTAGGATATTTTTCTCCTATTACAGAAGGACTAGTTAATATCCCGCCACTTATGGTAGGAGCTGAGCCTATTATGTCTTCTGGATACCCGGCTAACATTCCAGGTAAGTATACATTGTAATATTCTTGCTCTGTTTGTTTAACAACAATTTTATAACTATACCAACCTAAAGGATTATTTTCTGGACATACTACTTCCACTTGAAAACAACTTTCTGGACCACCGGCCCAACAAGCAGGAAACAAACTAACATTACTTGTACAAACTGATATAATTTGCCCGTTAGAAAAATTCCCTTCAGTTCCACTGAAAACTATGCTTTCTAAATTAATAGCAGCAACTCCTGTGCCATCGTCGCATATTTCAAAACTCATACTACCACAACTCCCTGGACCTGCTGAATCACAAATTAATTCAACTGTAATATCACATCCTGATCCACAAGCTGGAACACCTGTAACCCAATCAGAAGGATCAAAACCTGTTATGTTTTTAATTGATTGTATTGATCCATCGTTTATACTAAATAAACCTGGATAACCTGTAGCCGTAGAAATACTTTCAGGTATAGTTGAGTTGAATAAAGCTATTAATTGATCACCTGGCCAAGTATCATTAGGATCTTGAGGATCATTTCTATCAGTAATTAAATAAGAATTTATATCTCTATAGGGATGAAAAATAGTAGAAGCTTTACCAACTTGATCATCAGTAACTTTAGATAATATTACATCAGATTGTCTTCCAAATCTGTCTGATAAAACAACACCTACTTGATAGGTTCTATTTTGCTTTAATGTATGATTTTGATATTCTTTACGTACATACTCTCTAGGATCATCACGTTCTGCTATTGTATCTGGTAAAGGTCCTTTTTCATCAATTATCACTGTGTAGTCTAAAGGTGGAGGAGATGTATGTTTATCTAAAAAATTTCCATACATTATTCTATTACCTGCACTTTCTTGACCTAATGATCTGACAGGGACTCTATCTGACACTCTAGTCAACTCATTAGTTGGTAATGTCTTCCAAGGTTTAGTTGATTGATAATTGTACTCTAGTAAGGTTGTAGTATTGTTTTTAAAATAATCTATAGGAAGAGTTTCAATGACTTTGATAGATTGATCGTCTGCTGATTTCCACAACACATCTACTTCAGTAATTTTTAATTTGTCATTTACTTCAGACCAAATCATAGAATTTTCAGAAACTTCATATTCTTTAGGTGAAGGAATATTTAAAATAATATCATTTATTTTATTTTCCATAAATGGCACAACTGTACTTCTATAAGTTTGAGTTTCTTGATCTGGTCCAGAATTTTCAGTATCATTAGGATTTAAGTTGTCTGCTATAAAATATCCATCTTGTTCAGGAACAAAAGCTATTTGAGTAAATGGAGCTATTAATGAATACTCTCCATCATCGAATTTAAACCTATAACTAAATCTTCCAAACTTATCTTTTAAATAATCTGGATCACCTGGCCAAGCTGCGTTATAATAAGGATTTCTTCTTTGTAAATACAATACATCTCCTACTGCTACTGCAGCAACGGTAGGATCTTGATTAGTAATTTCAAAAACTGTAGATGTAGGGTTATTTGATGCTCCTATTACAATTACATCACTACTTACACCAGCAGGATTTGGCGTAACATTAGGTCCAGTTATTCTATCACCATCTGTTACAAAAGCCGGAGTATCAAAAGTTTTGCCACTACCAATAGTGTGAGTACCATCTACAGTTATAAAAACACCACCCGGGCCTGGTGCAGGATCAATAACTTCCAAAACAGCGTGAGGAGGTAACCATTCGCTAACCACATCTTTCATACCTGCATCAAACCTATTGTCAGCAGTAATAGGATTAGCTAAATCTAATAAATATATAGGTTCAAAAGGATAATATTTTGCTACAGAAATTTGATCTTCTGTAAAATAATATCCTTGGCCTGGGGTACCAGTAGGTGGATTAATAATATAAGGATTACTAATAGCATTATCAACATTTATTTTTCTAGGTTGATTTCTATTATCCGTCCAAAATAATAAATTTTCAATTAAGTTAACACCAAATATTCTATGTGTTTTAGAAAAGTTTAACCAATCTCCACCTACTATAATATTACCAGTATTAGCATTAATATCATAATAAGCAATATAACATTCTATATTTGAAAAAGAAGATCCTGTAGTGTTATTTAATAAAGTAGGAGAACTATCACTATAGTTAGTTAAAAACACAAATATTCTATCATTAGTTACATCCATAAAATGACCTATAGCTTTTATGTTACAATCACTTAAACCAAAATCAGTTATTTCTAAAGTTCCTAATACAGTTTCTAATGCACCTACATCTGCAGATTCCGATCTACTTATACTTACGTTTAAAGCGCTTCTATATTGACCATTAGGGATTATTCTAGCGTCCAAGTCTTGATTCATCTTGGACTGAATAAACGTATTTTTTATTTCTGCCATTTAATTAATATTTAATCCACTTAGATTTTCCTCTTGTGTTTCTCACAAATTCAGTGGGTTTAAGATTTTCTAATCTAATTTTTGCATTTCTTAAAGCTGCTCTTCTCTCTTTTTTGTATCGTTGAACAACATACTCAGGTACATTTATTCTACTAGCTAATATAGCATGTGCTATATGCATGTATATGGCTTGTTCAGCTAACTTAGGAATTTTCATATCTTCCTCATAAGCTAAACCATCTGATATATATTCAAATAATATTAATTTACCTCTTAAATTACTACTAAAGGAAAATTTACCTTCTCTTTTATTTATAGTATACCAACCATTAGTTTGCATCATTTCAGGGTGGCTTCCGTATCTTCTACCATATGAACCCCACCAATCTCTATATCCCCATATACTACCATATTGATCCCACTCCCTTTCAAACTCTTCAGGAATATCTTCCCATCTTTCTTCAGTTAATGACGTTCCTTCTAAGTTTTCTCCAAATTGATCTTGTAATGGAATTCCATATCCTTCAGAAGGAAAAGCAAATCCATAATTACTATTGCGCGTAATGTTTTGATCTTGTAATGGTGTTTCTGTAGGATTGCCTGTTATCGTAGTAGGGTAAATAATTCTTTTTATACCGTTCATATCAATCCAAGACATTTGAACATAATTTACATAATCTTGAGGAATAATAACTGATAGTGTAGGAGGTATGGTAAGTTCTTGAGATTTAATACTAGGTAATGTATCATAAGAAAACTCTTGTAAACCTCTCTTAGCATGAAACATTACATCTGTTCTTTTTGCTTGAGAAATTAATTTTCCTGTTCCAACATATCCAACTAAAAAATTATTTACAATATCTTTAATACTAACAAACTGGTAATCTCCATAATTAGGTGCTCCATCTACTAATCCACTTTTTAAACGAACTTGTATATAATAACCTGCTGTAACAGCGACTGCTGGGTTACCAGTGGTAACGTCATAAAATTCTATAGTACTCCAATCTTGAGTATCATTAAATTTTGAAACTCTAAAACCATAAGGTCCACCAGCTACACCTCCATTAGTCCCATCCCATAATACATATGGATCTAACCCACCTGTACTTACCATTAAATCAAAATTATTTAATGCAAAATTAGGATCATTAATGTTCCACGAAGACCAATCTGTGGGAGTAAGTGGACTAGCAGGATCTGCCATTTTTAATACTTCATCAAAAGTATAAGTATAAGATGTACTTCCATCTGCTACTCTAGCTTGATGTCCTACATAATATTGTTCATTAGTTTCATTTATAAAACCACCATTAGGAGAATTTGCCATAACTTATTAAGTTTTTTCATTTTGATCTTCAGCTGCCAATGCACCAGCTGCTGCTTGCATAATTTGTGGATCTCTAATAACTACACCAGCATACATTAATATTTTTAATACAACTTCATTTTGATCTACATCGTCTATTTCAAAATCTTGAGACAACGCACTATTGTATAAAAAAGCACCGTTGGATGGAGAAACATCATATCCCCAAACTACGTTTTGTGGTTTCCTTACAAAACTAACACTAAATTGATCAAGCACTGTTCCTGGGTTCAAAGGATCTTCTACAACCAGTGTGGGTGGTTGAACAATTATTTTATCATTTTCATATATGTAAATCGGGTAATCAGCACTCGGGCGAGTGAGTTTAGACATATTAATTCTTAACCAATCATTTCTTTCTACTCTTTGAAGTTCTTGTTCATCTTTATATATAACTGTACCAATTCTATGAACATTTGCTGGTTGGTTAAATTCATTAGTACCTACTATCCAATCAGGTGCTAATGAGGTAATTTCTTTAAATATAGATATTTGATTATCTATATTTTTAACTCTATCACTGTATTCTGTATTGTTTTGTGGAATACGTAATTGTTGAGTTTCGTCTTCAAAATATTTTTCAAATATTTCTAACTGTACTTGAGTAGCAATACTATTAAATTCTGCAGGAGTTATATATCCTCTTTGTTCTTTATTAATTATAAACAAGCATGTTCTATAGACTGTATTTACGTTTATTGCCATTTGTTTTTATTTATTATAAAAAAGGCGGCGTAGTGCCGCCTTTAATAGTATTACAGGTTTAGAAAAGATTTAACTCATTTTCTTTTCCATAGTTTTATACACTTCTAATCCTTCATCCGTTTTTAAATAAGCAGCAAATGCTGAATAAGGATGTTCATCAAAAGGTACGGTCATTAACTTCCTCCCATTTGAACCCCACTTAAAAGTTCTTTGATCATCTGAAAGTTTTATAATTCCAGCTTCAGTAGCTTTAATAGCGAAATTACGAAGTTTTACATTTTCATCTCCTACTAAATCTAAAAACAATTTTGGGTTTTTCTTAGCAAAAATATATAAATCTCTTTTTATTTCTGAAGAAGTTAGATTTGAAACGCTAGAACCATACTCTACTCTTAATATAGCTTCCGCATGTTCAATTTCTATTGTTCTAGCAGCTTCTAAAGCCATAAACTCTATTTCAATATCTACTAATTCATTTTTAGCTTCTTGAACGTCATCTTGTTCTGCATATCTTTTCCCTTTTTGTGGGTGATATAAAGACAATAACTTTTGCAAGTTTTGTTTTTCTTTAGGAACATATAGTCCTCCATCTTTAAATATAATATGAGCTAAAGTTGAAGCACCTTGTTGTTCGTCTACAAAAACAGACTTTTGGTTAGTTGCGTAACGTAATTCTCTGTTATACCCTTTTTCTTCATCAAAATAAAGTAAAGGAAATCTTTGAGTATGCTTAGATGCTAAAGTATATGTTAAAGGAGTTTTACCCATTGTTAAATAATAATGGCGATCTTTTATCTCCCATGTTTCAGTATTTTCTGACATAATATAATATAATTAAAAAGTTAAAAAAGACCCCTCGTTAAAGGGGTCTTTGTATAGTAATATTAAACTAATTTAATATCGTTGATAGCATATCTGTTATCAGGTTCCAAGTATCCTGCTGCTATAAAAGCATCAGCAAATTCTGGAATATGATATGGATCAGCTACAGCCGCTTCAATCAAATTGTTTAAATTTTCTGTTATACCATCTGCAGTAATAGCATCACCATTAGCATCTGGTCCAAATTCCACCTGAATATCAGTTGGAGTACCAGGATCAGATATAGCGATATCTACTAAAGCAACACCAGCTCCAGGAGCTGAATAGTTACTTAAAGAGATTGGTACATCTACATCTACAATTAGTGCAGTTGTAGAAGCAGCAGCAATAGTTCCTGCTTGAGTCGTGTCAAATTTTATAAGTGCCATAATTTTATATTTTAAAAGTTAATAAATTAATCTGTAAATAATACAAAATTGTTAGCAGCTTGAACACAAAGACATCTTTCTGACAAGTAATGTACTTCCATCGCATCTAAATCAGAAGTGTAAGCACCTCCAACTGAACCAGTGATCCAAGATTTCATTCTTCTATCATCTGTTTCTGAAGCTCTGTATCGTACGTGTAAGAACGGACGTCTAATGTTTTGACCCATCATTTGATCATAAACAGTTGAAGTACCAGCAGGTATCATAACACCTTTGATATTGTCAACCATTCCTCTAGTAGAAGCATCGTTAAGATATTTCCAATCCGTTTTGTAGAAGTCATAAGAACCTCTTCTAAACCCAGAGAAACCAAAGTTTAAAGCCATTTCATTTGAGTTGTCAAATAGACCGTAAGAAGCAGAAGCAACTGAAGAATAACCTCCACCAGCTTGAGCACCGATCATATCATCAAAATCAAGAGCAGTAGCTCTATCTAAGAAAAGCATGTTTTCTTCAATAGCACCTTGCTTATCTAATTGCTGTAAGATTGTATCAAAATCTCCTAATGCACCAGCTCCAGGAGCAGCAGCACCAGCAAATCCAGCATATACGTTACCTCTTTCTTCGATAGCAGAGAACATACCTTGCGTACCGTAAGAAGTTTGTGCGTTAGTAAGACCAGCAACATCTGAACCAACAGTAGCAATTTCACCTTCAACACAAACCATTTCAAGATAATCTTCATATCTTAATCTAGTTTCTGATTCGGCTTTCATGTACCATAAGAATCCAGTTGTTCCATCTTCTGTTGCAACTTCAACCCAACCAATTTGAGCAGTGTCAGAACCAGATACTTCGTAACGATCTTTAATGATTGTTGGTTTGTTAGAAAACTGAGTGAAAGCAGGCTCTACAGCTCCTAACATTCCATTTGTTCCTTTACCAAAATCAGATCCATAAACAAAGATTCTGTTTCCTGTAGCAGCTAAACCAGCCCAACCAGCTTGTGTGTAACAAGCAGCGGTGAAGTTTGTAGCACCAGCATTAATAGCTGTTACTTGCCCTTTTAATGTTACGCCTGTAAGAGGGTTATAAGCAACAATAGTGTTACCTACTCTTACCGCATGTGATGGTGTACCAGCTGGAAGTACAGGTGTAAATACACCAGCAGCTTCAGCTACGTCATCATAAGCAATGTGTAATCTATTTTGTTCAGACCAGATTACTTGATCTGAGGTCATCGGCATTTCTGCTCCGACCATTCTTAAGAATCCAGAGATTGTTCTGTTACCAAATCTCTCTACTTCTTGTTCGTAAAGTTCAGGTAGATATTGTTGAGCAAAGTCAGCGAAATCTAAGAAACCTGGAGCACCAGCACCAGCATCAGTCCACTGTAAATAATTGCTCGTTAAAGCTACCCTGTCTGGATACGGTTGTAATCCAGCATGCATACTTGTAAACGCCATTTTTTTAAGTTTTAATTATCGTTTTCTTTTAATTTTTAATTTAGAACTATCTACTCCACTTACAGATTTAATAGTTAAACCGTTAAAAGATATGCTATCTGAAGGAGGTGCTTGCCTCACATCGTTGCTTATATTTTTAGATTTAGTTATTATATCTTTAGTTGCATCAGCTACGCCTTGATCATAAAAATGCTTGGCAATAGTATCTGCATTTCGAGCAGCATAAATAGCTTTGTGATAACCAGTGTAATCCTTAACACTCCCATCTTCATTTAAGAACTTCTTAATAAATGTGGCGATATCAGATTGGGCGGTTGCTACGTCTGTAGGGTTTTTCACTCCATACCTAAACTTTTTTTCTCCTAAATCGAAATCAAAACCTTTGAAATCATTAGAGAAAAAATCATTAGTATTTTTTTCAAAAACCTGATGACGTTTATTAGCCATTTCCTGTTCTTCATTATATCGGTTGAAGAAATCCATTGCTTTTTGTTGCTCCTGAGTAACTCCTGGTCGAGACTTTATTTCTCTATAGTAGTCTTTTTTCATTTGCTCTAAAAAGTTACGGGCATCTGCAACTTCTTCCATTTTCGCAAGTCTTTTCTTACGAATTTCTTTTTCTTCCTCATATTCTTCATCGTATGAATATTTTTCTTCTAACAAAAAATTTACATCTTCATTTGATAAATGAGGTTTAGTCTTTTTATAATATTCTTTTAGTAATGCATCGTCGTCTACGCTAGTGTAATCTGCGTTTAATCTAACATAATCTTCTATGTTACCTCCTGTTTCAGACATAAAATTAACAAGATTTTGTATATTTTCAGGTAGATTAGTTTTATTTTCTTGCTCTTGCTCTTCAACGTTTTCCTTAGGTTTAAAGTTTTCAGTTGTGCTAGTTATTTCTTCTATAACATTTTCTACTTTAACTTCTTCGGAAGGTTTTTCTTCTTCGTGTGTTTGTCCCACAACTTGCAATTCCACTTCACTCTCTTTCCCTGTCTCCTGCTCTTGTGAAGTAGACTGTAACACTTCTTCCTTTGCGCTTGACTCTTGAACGGCATTGTCTTTCTTTTTGTTTAAATCAATTTTTATAGGTTCATCTTTTTTACCTAAATTACGTGGTCTTTTTTTGATTTTTAAAGGTTCCACTTTTTCATCAACTACTGGTTTTTCAGGAGTTTTTAAATTTTCTTTTTTTTCTGACATAATATAATATAATTAATTCACGGGATTAAATACCCCAATGTCATCCTGTTCAGGATTTTCAAAGTTAGTAGGCAAAGAGTTATTTTGACTTTGACTAATTAACTGACTTTGTTGAGTTGCTTCTTGTTTACTTCTGTTGTCTTTTCTGTCTTCTATCATGACTTCTTTGTCAACAGTTGCACCCATTTTTTGTTTTTCCAATTGCATATCAAATGCAAATTGTAATTCTTTTAATTGTTTGTCTATTTCTGCTTTTGCTTGAAGTCTTTGTATTTCAAATTGAGATTTAGCTTGTTCAAACTCAATATTTGTAGCATTAAGAGCCTGTTTCTTTTGTACTTCAAACATAGCTTCTTGTTCTCTTGATTTTGTTTGAGCTTCTGCTTGTGCTTTAATATTAGCTTGTTGAGCTTCTTGATCTTCTTTTAGTTTTTGTTTTCTACGTAACTTTAACAATTGATTAGCTAACTTAATATTTTTAATTTCTCTTATATCTATAGCATCAGCAAGATCAATACTGTTTTGTTGTAAAGCTGTTTGTATATTTTGTTCTAGTTGCTGTTGAGCTTCTTCATCAGGTTCTAATTCTAAATATATACCAAAATCAAATAAGTTTAAATCTTCTAATTCTTCGAGAGTTGCTGTATTGTATAAACTTACACTGTTTACTAAAGCTTCTTTTGTTAATGGAAAATCTAATGTGTCAGCTATTCTTAAAGAAATATTTTCACATGCTCTTAAAGTTATAAATAAACTTGCTGCTAAAATATGTCTAGTAGCAACGTTTGATTGAGCAGCTGCTAACTTTTGTAAACCTACTAGTGAATTAGGATCTGGAGTACTTGCATCTCTAGCTTCATTAAGACCCGTCACATCTCTTATCATTTTAAGATAATATTCGTACGTTTGTATAAGTGATCCAATTTTAGCTTGAGCTGCTGAAGTTTGTAATTCTTGTATAGGTACTTTAGCTGGATTCATGTCACCATCCTGCGTCATTGATCTACCAACTATACTACCTGTTTGAAAATACATATTCAAAGCTTCTTGAGGATTATAATTAGTACCGTTTCCTAAATCTACTTCAGCTAAACCATCAACATCTACAAAAACTCCATCTGGTACCATACGAGATAAAACTTGTTGTAATTTTAACGATGTTAATTGTATCATGTCTGCAAATCCTATCATTCTTTCAACAAGAGAATTTATACGTCCCTTATATAGTGATGGAGCACACAGTTGATAATTCATATTTACTTTAGTTAAATTAGAAAAAGGCCTTGTCATGTTTTCAGCTACTTCCCATTTTAACATTATTGGATGTCCTAATATCTTTACTCCATGATATAAAACTTCAATAGATCTACTAACTCTATCAAAATTATCATTAGGTGGAGGATTAAATTCATCTGTTTTTTCTAAAGCTTTTTCTAACCCTTGATCAGTATGTTTTATTTTAAAAACTTGATCTGCAAAAGTTTTGTATTCAAAATATAAAACTTGAACTGTGTTATTGTTGTTTTTGCCTTCCCAATTACGAGTGTAATTAGTGTTACCAGGCATTTTTTGAATTTCTTCTAGTTGACCAGTGGTAAGACCAGGGAATTGTTTTTTAAGTTCTGGCACACTTAATGACTTAACTTCTCCCACGTAATATATATCTTGAAAATTAGGATCATCAGTATAAGACCAAACTAAATTTGCAGGATCTACATATTCAACTGTAATACCATTAGACTTGTTATAGTTTGTTTTAACTGCACCTATACCTAATGTAACTAAATCTTTATTTACTCTACGTCTTACTAAGTCATATTTATTTCTTGCTAGTACATTTGTTATAGCTTCTTCCTCTGCAATTTCTATAGATTGTTTGTAATCTAATTGCATGTGAATTTCTAATTCTTGTTCAGTTTCAGGAATTCCTTCTCCTTTTATAGTGTTAAGATCAATTCCTAATGCTTGCTTTACTTGATCAATATATTCCCTAGTTGCTATTTGTTTATGTAAAGCTTCTGCATATTCTGTTCTTATTTTTTGAGATGCAGGATCTTGAGCATATGCTTTTATGTCATATAATTTATTAGACATTCCATTTACTACAATATCTACAAATTTAGGTATAATAGGAACAGGTTTCCAATCTAAGTTTAAATAACTTAAATCACCATTAATAGACATTTCATCTTTATACTTTTGAACTGGTTGTTCTGCTCTAGCATATAAACGTCTATTAAAAAAAACATTATAATTATTTTGATATCTATACCCTCCATAAGCTTGACTCCACCATTCTCCTTCAATTGCTTGTGCTACTCGAAGACCATATTCTAAACTCATTTTCTCAGCTTCAGGTACTACCTGATCGGGAAACGAACTTCTAGTATTTGTATAAATCATTTATTAATTATTTTAGAATTTAATCCTTCGTTGTTATATTTTTTTATTCCTAAATACATACTTTTTAATTCTCTTTTAGCTATAGGTCTATATTTATTTCTATTACAAGCCATAATAGCTAACCCTGAACTTATAGACGCATCGTGTTTAGTCCTATTATTTATATTAAATTTTGCCCAATCTTCTAATGTTCTTTGAAAATACATATCTCCACATTCACCATCAGGATTTAAACCTACATAATCTTCTATGTAACTCTCAATTGCTGCAGCGTGAGCTTGTTTCATATCTTCACTAGAATTAGGTATACCTCCTATTTCTTTCTCTGTTACAGACAGTTTGTTCCAAACTTTATCAGGTCTATTCATACTAAATTGTCTATATCCTCTTCTTTTTAAATAATATAATAATCTAGGTTTATTATTTTCTGCTAATATAGGCATTCCATAAAAATGAATAGCCATTAATACATCTTCAAAAAACATTTCTGCTGTTTGCGGTCTAGCTATATATTCTAAAAAAAATTGGTGAGGTGGTGAATCTTCTAAACTAAATTTAGTTAAGCCGTGTAAAGATCCATTAGAACCTCTTCCATCTACAGTTCCAGATATGTCGTAACTATCACATCCAAACGCTCCTAAATAATCGTTAGCAGGAAACTTTCCTCCATTTTTAATAATCACTTGATTTTGAAGATGTTTAGGTGGTATCCATGAAACAAAAAATCTACCATTCTTGTTAGGCATAAAAATTACTTGAGTATCTCTTACTCCATTTTCCCACATAAAACTTCCTTGAGTAACATTTGCAAGGTTGTTTAAATCTTCATTGTAATCTACTTGTTCATATATTTTAATAAGATTAAATAAAGATTCTTTAGTTTCATCTCTAAACGCATGTTTTTCGGTTCTTGGAAACTGTCGGTAGTATTCGTTTAAAGCATCTTGATCATTCTTTAATCCATCAACTTCATTCTCCCAATGTTCTATTACTCCAATACTAATATAGTTTCCGTCAATACCTTCCACTGGTTTTTTCGGTGTATCAAAAACAGGGTAACCATATCTATCTATAAAACCTTCATAGTTCCATTCCATAGGAATAAATAAAGAGTATAAACCTTCTTTAGTTTGACCATTTCTATTTCTTTCTAAACAATTAGAACCTGTATAAATATCTTTAAAATTTTGACCACCCTTATCCAACGCGTTGGAAGTAGAACCCATCATACATTTGCCAATAATTCTACTACCTAGTCTTAAACAAGTTTTAGTTACTTTCCAGTTATTTTTAATATTATCAGGTCTTTCCCATTTACCACTTTCATCGTGACCTAATAATTTTAATTTTTCACCATCATAACTATTATCTCCAGTATTTTTCCAATCTATAGTTGTATCTAAACCTTCTAATTCTCTAAGTTCTTCATTGATCTCCAGCTTTCTACGTGTAAGTTTAGATGCCGGAACCCTATATGCCAGTTCGGTTTTAGGGCGATCCATACCATCTTGGATTGGTTTGAAGAAAAACGGATAGTTAATTGAGATTGGTACAACTTTATCTGTGAACATTTTTTTAGCATCTGCACCAGTCTTAGATAAAATCCCGTACCTGCTGTCGGATGATATGGTTGCTTGATTAACAAGTTCAGCTGAACACATAAAGGAAAAACCGGATCTTCTGTTTTTAAGGTAACACATTCCATAGGATCTTGTATCGGCTTTACATGCTTCCCAAAAAATAAAGAATAATCTATTGGCTTCTCTATAATCAGGAGCTCCGACGTCGATCTTTGACCATTGCAAGTACATGTAATGAGTACCAGTGATATAAGTAGGAGTACCGTTATTATAAAACCAATAGCCTTCGTCTCTACGTCTAAATTCTTCATCTATATAATCCCACCATTTTTCTCTAAAATCAATTGGGTATTTTTCCCAATCAAATCTATTTTTTATTTTTTTGAGTTCTTTTGGATATTCAAATTGCTCCCAGTATTGTTCCTCTTTATCTTTGCTTCGTTTATACGGTTCATGTTCTGCTGGTAAAGCAATCCTGAGATTTTGTATTTCAATGACCTGTCCAATTTTTCCAGTTTTACTTATACAAATAAAATCATAATCATGATTGTAACCATATTTCCATTTTTTTAACCTATTTTGTTTAGATAAAATTTTAGGATTTATTACATCTTTTACTTCTTTCCAAAGTGTCTGTTGATAAGTCATTTGCTTCTTTTTTCTGCAAACCCTCTAAAAGTTTTTACTTCTTCTATTTTTTTAGGCTTATCATTTAATACTTCTTCTTCTTCTTGAATTCTTTGTAATATTTCAAATGCATCAAATATAGCTAGTTTCTTGGTGGCAGCTGCGTTCTTGAGTCGGTCCGCAGTTACATCCTCCCCTGTGTCTACAATCGGCTCCTTCGCTACTTTTATTAATTCCTTCACTGCTAGTTGTCCAGCTTGGATTATATTTTTCTTCGTTTCCTTTACGTTCATGTTTAACAACGATATCTTTAGATTTCATACAATATAATAATTCATTATCAATAACAAACTCAAACTCTCTTTCTGGTTTAAATGAAATTAAATCATTTTGGAATATACCTAAATCGTTTAATTCTTTATTACAATATTTAACTATACCTTCTTGTTTTTGAGTTTTTTGATTTGATAAGGTATCTTTGTTCTTAGTTGGTATAACGAAACATCTATCTCCAAAGGGTTTCCAGTTGTTTTGTTTATATAAATATATTTGATCAATAGAACAGAAATATAAATCTTCTTTAAAATACGATCTACTATTTTTTTCTTTTCCTTTCATATCATACCATCTTCTAAACACATTATGGTGTATGATTACTTTATCTCCTACTTTGACAGGTTGATTATAAGCTAAAGGAATTGCTACGACAATGGCTTCTGTACTAATAGCTTTAAAATTTTCTATACTTGTATTAAGTATTAATTTTTTATTATTGACTGTTTTAGTATTGTTATACCTTTTATCAACTGGCCGTATAATAAAATCATATATACTATTCACTGTATTCTAAATCAAATTCAACTGCAATAGCCATATTAGAATTAAACTTTTTCCATGGTAACACTTCATCATTCTTTTTTATGTAAATCAAGTACTCTCCATCTTTGCTATCTCCTATTATATCACAAATAATATGACCTCCGTAGACTGATTGACCTACGGAGTAATGCATTGCTTCATTCTTATAGTCAGATCCAATACTTATTTTTCTTATTTTATTAAGCATTTTCTACTACTTTTAAATTTGATTCTTGTTTTTCAATTTCAGTATACTCTCCTGTTTCCACGTTGATATTTACACTACCATATTCTTTTTCTAAGTCTATTTTGTATTTATCTACTTCTTGACTTAATGTACTTATTTGATGAAGTAAATTATGTTTTTGAGTTTCTAAATATCCTACGTTATTAAAAAGAGTATTTAAATCTTTTTGTTGTTCTTGAATTATTTTTAATTGTTCTTCTTTTATTTTTTTCATTTAATTAAATTTTAATTATTATTTATGTTATACCGTATATTTCTCTAGTATCTATCCAGTTTTGCGTAGTATCCGCTAGGTTTATATCTTTATTATACACACCAAATAAACCATAATGGAAGTTTCCATATTCACCTCCAATATTATTAACACCTATAAGTATATTTACTATATCAGCTTCATCAAAGTTATCTGTAACTACTTCTTCATATATACCATTAGCATCTACATTTACTGTTAGTGGTCCTAGCCCACTTGATGCTCCTGTACCATTATAATTCCAAGCTGTTGCTCCTCCTGCTGCTACTGCTGCGTCTAATGAGGATTGACACGCTACTCTTAGTGTTGCTGTTCCTGTAGCTCCTGCAGTAATACTAAAACTTACAAACAACCATTCGTCCTCTAAATTAGCTCCACCATCACCACTATAATCCTCTAGTTCAGGAAAGTTATAAAAAGTGCTAGGATTGTATACTCTAAATCTTTTGCTTGAAAGATATAAATGTTGGTTATATGATCCTGTGTTTGTAGCTCCATCAAAATCAACTAAAGTTTCAAAAGCACCAGAGCTGTAAGGACCTTGAATGTAACCTTGCCAAGATATGTTATTACTTAAAGAGTTCACAAGAGATAAATCTGTATCTCTAAAAATACCAACAGTTCCAGTACCCATGCTCCAAAATGCTGCTCCATACGTTGCATTGTCTCGAGGATAAAACTCAAAACCAGAACCAGGACTTATTGGTCCTCTCATGTCTCCAAAAGTACTAGGTTGTATAAGATTGTCAAACACAGCACTTCCTGCAATTTGTCCCTGTGTAGCCTGGTTAAAAGCTTCGGGAGTAACATATATTAACAAATCAGATCCATCGTAATCTATTGATGGAGGATAATTTGCTGGCGCAATCATGTTTTCAAACTTAGTCCAATAAAAAGTAGATCCATCATATGTATAATGAAATAATACAGGATTAGTACCTCCTAAACTAACATCACCATTTGTTATAACACTCTGCATTGTAGCTGCGCTACCTTCATCTTCATCTGGTAATCTATAATCAACTGATGCACTTGGATCTAAAATCACCCATCCTTCTGATCCATCTGGAAATTCTCCTATAGTATTTACTGTAAGTACATTTTCTAATCCAGCACCTAATGTTACTTTTATATTAGGTCCGTCTGTAGCGTAATCCCAGTCTATAACATCAGCAGCTGTTAAAGTAGTAAAAGCAGAAGCACCTCCAGTACTAGGAGTCACCCATTCTACATCACCACTTGCATTTTTAGCAGATAACACATCTCCCACTGAAGGAGCTGAAGGCAATGTTATTTTTAGTTCTCCATCAGTATCTAACTCTAGCTCTCCATTCGTTTGTCTATTACTTATAAGAATACCGCCTGTTCCAGTAGCATTACTTTGAGTTTGAATAAATATACCAGTATTAGAACTAGTAGTTTCTACATATAAATTACCTTTACCAGTTATGTTCATCTGTGTTAAAGGACTAGATTCTATACCCGTAGCTTTAAAAGTTATTGGATTAAACCCTGCAAAATCTAATATTTTTATTTCTTGACCTGCTGTAGCAGTGTCATTGACCGCTAATACGCCTGGCAACCCACCTACAGTATTTATTATATCATTACCTGAAAACCTAACATTAGTTAAAGTTCCTCCATTGTCATAGTATGCTGCAACACCTACTACATCACTTAGGGTAATTCCAGCTGCTGATAAATCGTCAAAGCCGCTTATTTTTTGATTAGGCATGTTTTATTTTTTTTATGTTTCTAATTTTACTTTGTCACTTAACCCAGATTCTAAGGCTACAACATCGACCAGGGAAGGTACATTAATTTCTAAAGCTATAAAATCACCACTTGGAGGTGGTGTACTACCAACCTTTTTTCTCCTTTTCCAAGCAGGAATAGTGTTTACGTTTTTATTAACTAAAGGCATTTTAAAATAACGCTAAAATTACTTCATTAACTCCACCTGACGGTAAATCAGCTGGTGTCGTGGCAGTAGCAGATAATACTGTAACTACAGAAATAGGTAGAAATGATCCAGCTGGAACATTATGGTATGTGGTAGAAGGCGTATCTGCAGCTGTAGGAGCTGTTGGTGCGCCTTGTATTGCTTTACCTTCTTGTATAACCTCTAGTGTCGCCATATCAGCTCCTATGTACAAAGCTGCACAAGCTCTACCAGAATGAACACCTGAACCGTCATTCCAATAATAATTTTCTTTTTCAAAAGTATAATTTACACTATTAAAAGTAGAACTAGTTGGAACCAAAGGATCTCCATTAGTCCAAGTAGTACAAGCACTTACTGCGGCTACTATTATTCTACAATTATTATCTCCTCCTACTAATGTTAATACATCTCCTACTTCGTAGTGCTCTCCACCAGTAGTTAAACTAAAAGTAGCTACATCTCCTACACCTGGATCTGTAACTGTTAATACTTCAACTGTAGCGTTTATACCGCCACCTGGTGTACTTACAGGATACGTATCTCCTGCAGTATATCCACTTCCTACTTCTGAAGGTGGAGCGGCTACTAAAGCAGTAATAACACCAGTAGCACCACATAGATCTTCTAACGCGGTAGCATCGTGTGCAAATACTCTAGGTTGTTTATATGTTGTACCTATTACACTCATAATTTTTTTATTTTCTTATTTTTTGAATTTTTTCAGCACCTCTACTTCCAAAGTAAGCTACATATACTGTTATAAGTAAGGCTTCTAATAAAGAAACCCAACCATTATTTATTTCTAATATAACAGTTGAATCTAAGACTATAAATATAGTCATACATAAAGTTAAATAAATTAAAGTTAAAGGACGAGTGTTTTTACTTAACCACGAATCTGATGTCATATCACTAGACCATCTACTAGAAATATTATTCATTTCCGCTATATCTTGATCTAACAACTTTAAAGCCATTTCTTTGTCTTTAGGCTCTATAGTATCATCACTTGATATAAGATTTTTTACAATACCTAAACCTCCTTGATCCGGAAGAAATTCACCTACAGTGTCCAATATCTTAGGAGCTTTTTCTCTTAAAAATATTCCTACCTTGGTTTCTTTAAATTTTTTACGTTTTTTCTTGTCCTTCTCCATTATTGTAAGGAAATAATTTATTTAATTTTTCTTTTCTTTTTTTACAGCCACAAGGTTTTTTAGTAACTTCACTTACTTTGTCAACTACTTTTTTTATACCTGTAGCAGTTGTAATTTTTTCGATTGTATCTCCCAATCCTTTTGATTTATTTGATTCCATTATATTGTTTATATTTTATTTTTTTAAAGCTAAAAGAAATTCTCTTAATCCTACTCCAAATGCAATACCTGCATATAAAGCATGAGCATGAGCTAACAATAAAGCTCCAATTACTCCACAAACCACTGTTTTTGAAAGTGGATGGTTTACAATATCTTTAATAGTTTCCATTATCTGCTTGATTTTTTATTTGCTTTTCTTTCATACCTATCTGCTTTTTTATCTAAATGTGGATATTTTTTTAATACACATTGTCTGATACCTTCAGGATTAGGTGCGTTGTGTGCTAGCTTAAGAGCAGACTTTGCTCTTTTAGGTGTGTTTACAGGATAACTTCCTTCTGGAGCTCCTCCTGAAGGTCCACAAAAATCCGAAGATTTAACGTTTGGATAATCTCCAACATTTGATCCTCCTGGTTTCTCTCTAGCTTCTCTTTGTTTTTCAGTTAATTCAGCCATTATTTCTTTTTCTTTTTTTTCTTTTTATTTCTATTACAAAATGCTCGTGCTTCTTCTTTACTACTAAAACCCCATTTTTTTAATGCCATAGCTAGATTACTCGGTTCTCCATTTTTTTTAGTCATACCGCCAGCCATACCACCAAACCTACAAGCAAAAGAAATTCTACGACTACCTTTTCCACTAAGTTGTCGTTTACCTAAAACTCTACCAGTTTCCTTAGTGTGTTTAGCTCGCATTTTTTTATTACGAGCTTCGTATTTAGAATTAACACTAGACATTATTTCTTTTTTACGCAATTATTGACCATTTTTATTCTACCACTTTTAGTCCTTTTTCCACTAGGTGATTTCTTTTTTCCTCTAGCAACGTAACCAGGCCAGCACTTAGTAAGTTTCTTAGCCATTACCTTTTATTTAAACGATGCATATGTTTTAGAATAGGATGTCTAGATTTTCTATTCATATGATCATAATGGGCATCTTCTTTTAAAGCATGAGCATGATCGAAGTCGTCTTCACCACACTCTTTACAGCCATGTTCCATTTGGTATCTACCATCTATACGTAACTTTCTCTCATGAGAATAGTCATCCATAGCAGCTTCTTTGTCTTTATAACTTGTCATTTTAGGCATAACGTAAATATTAAGGTGCTGGTTCTTCTACTTTTAGTTTTGCAACAAGACCGTCCATTTCATATTCTACTGGTGCATCAGGTCCGGCTAAATCTGCAGGGATAGCTCCTTTTCTTTTAAACTCTCCTTCAGGTAATCTTTCTAATCCCATCATTTTTTCTACAGTATCAAGATCTTGTTTATTCTTTTTAATTAATCTTCTATTTTCTAATATTGGTTTAAAGTTGTACATGTTTTGTAGTATTACAAGTTTTTATATTCTTCTGTCGCATCAAACGATGGACATGCTTTTCTCGCGTAATCCCTATGTGAATGTATAGTCGCATCTGGATACATTGCTTTTAATGTACGAAGCACACATAATAATGCTTCAATTTGTTCAAAGTTTCTAGTATCTTTCGGGGTCTTACCATCTGACTCAACGCCTCCACAATAGCATATACCTATAGAATTACGATTCTGCCCTTTACAGTGAGCCCCGATTTTGGCTATATCTCTACCTTTGAATATTTTTCCTTCTAAGTCAATGTAGAAATGATAACCTATGTCACTCCATCCTCTACCTTCAACGTGCCATCTTCTAATGGTTTCTACAGGGATGTTTTCTCCCTCACGTGTAGCGGAGCAGTGTACTATAATCTTATTTATTTTTCTCATTATTTTCTTTCTTTAATATATACCATTTATGTAGCGTGTAACCTAAAGTAGCAGCTAGTAATAATATTTTTAAAGTGGGTTCTATCCAATCAATACAACTTGCAGCAAACGCTCCTGTGTTTATAGCGTAAAGCTTAATACTATCTGCTAATTCCATGGACTTATTTGTTTGCACGTAAAACAGCATTTCCATGATCCTTTGGATATTCTTGTCCTGGTAATGGAATACCTTTTGGATTAGGCGGTAATTTACATGGATTTTCTTTACCAGCAGGTTTTTGTCCAATACTTGCAGCGTACGTTCTTCCTTTTCCAGGTTTCATAGAATCAGGTAGTTCTTCATACTTACCTGTTTTATTTCCTCTATATCCGTTTAATATATTTTGTGGCATAATTTATTTTTTTTAAGCTCCTTGATAAGAACTTGTGTTAACTTCATTTTGAGGCTTAGCGTCGTTAGCAAATTGAGCATTTTCTTGCATTAACATAGAACCATCTCCTAGATTTTCAGGAGTAGTAGCCTCGGGTAAGGTGCTTGAACCAGATAAATCTTTATAGGTAGCATCCATTGCTGTTTTTGTTAAGTCGTATGGTGTCATGATACTTGAGTATTTATTTTTAAAGCATTTAGTTGATCAGTAATTTGAGTCGATTGAGATGGTTCAGGTGCATTAACAATTTGTGTTGGCTGTGGTTTAGGTAAAGTACCAGCACCACTTAAATCTTGAGCTAAAGCATTATTTAAATTATTTCTACTAGCTGTAGCTTTATCACCAGCTTGTTGATTAACCATTTCTTGAAATTTAGCATCTCCTTGTGAGTGACCATACAAAAAACCTGCAGCAGCTGCAAATGGGGAAGCAAAATTACCTATTACTGGTATTTTACTAGCCATACTAGCCCATTGCCCAGCACTTTGAAGTCCACTTTGCGTTTGAACTTTTGAAAGATCATTCATTTGTAACTCATCACCCATAACCTCTTGTTTTATCTTTATTTAAATAAGTTATAGAAGTGGATAAAACTGAATCACTATATCTTTTACGTTTCATTAACTTATTAGATCTAGTTGTTTCAGGAATATCCTCTTCTCCTAACATTATACGGTACATTCGAGAAATTAGCTGTTTACACTTGAAAGAAACTTTATATATATGATACTTTTGAGTGGTGCGGTTTCTTGCGCGCCATACCACTATCCATCCCTCCTTAAGTAATCTGTTCCAGCGTCTGTTGTCCCAGCTATATGCGTACGTACCGATTTTAAAATCGTTTTTAGTAAATCTATCTATCGCTTCTAAGTATATTAACAGTTCAAGATCTGCTTCTTTAAGATCACTTGTTTTTGCTGCCCATTTACGTATGATGCGATAATGTTTGAGTATATTTATTTTTTTTAAATCAGTTGAATTCAATTTTCTCATAATACAATAACAATATCTTTTTCTTGTATTATAGTATAAATCTCATCGTTTAAATCTAATTTAAATCCTGCATGTCTATCGAAATAAATGTCACTTCCAGTGTTTACTGTTTCTACTAAATTACCAGGTAAAACAACAACTCCTTTTCTATATCTTATATCTTCTCTTTGTTTTTCTCCTAATAATAAACCTGATTCAGATTTTTTAGTAGTTTCTTTTATTTCTTTTATTACTATATTTTTACCTATTGCCTTCATTTACTCTTAAATTATTAATGACACAATTGGTAGATAAAATAGTAGTAGCTACAGAAGCCGCATTTAGTAAAGCACTTTTAGTTACCAGCAATGGATCAATTATACCGGCTTTAACCATATTTACCGCTTTTCCTGTAACCACATCTAAACCTCGACCATTTACTTCTGGCATTGAGATTTCTTCTATTCCAGCGTTTTTAAGAATAGTACTATATGGTGCACAAATAGCATTTAATAGTACTTGTTCTCCTTTACTTTTTGCTTTTATATTGTTTGCTGCGTTTAACAACGCTACTCCTCCTCCTGGTACTATACCTTCTTTTATAGCGGCTTTTGTAGCACAAATAGCATCTTCAACTCTATCTTGTTTTTCTTTAAGCTCTACTTCTGAGTTTGCACCAATTTTAACAATAGCCATTTTAGCTAATAAACGTGCTAATCTTTTTTCATACCTAATTTTAAAGTTAGGATTAGAAGTAGATTCAAGTTTTTCTTTAATTGAATTAATTACTTCATTAACTTCTTCTGGAATTTCATCTACTTGAATCAACGTTTCAACAGCTGTACTTACAGATTTTTTACATTTACCAAAATGTTCTGGTTGTATTAAATCCATATCATCACCTAAATCTTCATTGATTAAAGTTGCTCCTGTTAACAAACACAAGTCGTCTAAAATATCTTTTCTATTTACACCAAATATAGGTGGTTCAATTAAGTTTAATTTAAAATTACCTTTTAAGGTGTTCATAGCTAACGCTTGTTTTACTTGAAGATCTACGTCTGCTATTAAAAGTAGAGAAGGTTGACCACTTTCTTTACTCATAATCCACTCTAATGTAGATTGTAGTTTTCTTATATTATCTATTTTATTTTCTACAATCAGTACCAATGGAGAATCTAATTCAGCTGTATTTAAACTTTTGTTGGTTATGAAATGAGGAGATGAAAATCCTTTTTCATATTGAATTCCTTCAATATTTTCTACCACAGTCTCTGGTTGATCATTAACTTCCATCGACACAATGCCTGTTTCGTCTACCGCTTTAAAAGCACTCCCTATAATATTTCCTAATTCTTTATCATTGTTTGCGGAAATAGTAGCCACTTGTTGTATTCTGTCTCCACTAACAGGTTTAGAAATCTTGTTTAAGTATGTAACTACTTTTTCAACAGCGTTATTAATACCTTCTTTAAGTTCACGCGGGTTTTCCGATTCGGCACTCTGAGCTTCTTTTAGAATAGCACGTGCCAAAACGGTTGCTGTTGTTGTTCCATCACCTGCTTCTTTAACAGTTTTTCTAGCTGCTTCTTTTAACAACTTGGATCCCATGTTTTCTACAGGATCTAATAGAATTATATCATTGGCAACTGTTACGCCGTCTTTAGTTATTTGAGGATTACCGTGACTATCTTCTAGTATCACACATTGGCCACCAGCTCCAAGAGTGGAGCTAACGGCTTTTGTGAGTTTATCTATTCCTTCAAATATTTTATTCTTAGCATCCTCTCCAAAGTTGAGGTGCTTAACTATTTTTTCGTTCATTATATTAAATTAAATTGGTTTTAAATTACTTCTTAGGCTTCGGCTTTGGCTTCGGCTTTGGCTTAGGTCTATACTTCATCTGTAAATGTTTTAACTACTTTAGGCCCTTTTAAGAATTCTAGTTTTTTAGAGTAATGTTCTATAGAGCCATCAATAGCAGCTTCTGCTCCTACTAATGTTTCTCTTCTTGTTACATCTATCCAATCTTTATCTTCAGGGTGTAAGTATTCTGTTTGAAAAAATCCATTTGGTAACTGTACAATCCTCCAGTTTTTCTTTTCGGTTATATGTTTCCAAAGGTCGACCATTCTTTGGTCAGGTTGCATAGCAGCTTTAAAGCCGCTGGTATATAAAAATGTCATGGTTTTATTTTTATAGGTTATTAATTACTATCACTTGATAGTATGGTTATTTCCCCGCCGAAGCGGGGGATTTTAATTATAAGAAATTACAACTTTCTTCATCTCCACATTCGGCTACACTTCCGTTTATGACTCCTGTAGGAATATTACACGTAGGTAATTCTACATTAAGTTCATAACAACATGTTATTCCTGTTGTTGAATCAGTACATTGTGCTACTGCATATGTTACAGCATCCCATCCAGGAACAAGTGAAACGTCAATCAATAAAGCTGAAGTTGCACTAAGATCACACGTTGCTCCTGCCGCACCTTCACATATAGTATATATTCTTAAATCTTGATCACAACAGTCACAAGCAGTTAATCCTTCACCAGGATTTCCTGCTATAGGACCATTCCAATTGTTTATTCCAACTTGTGTCGCCGGTCCGGCTGGTGATAAATCAGTTACCTCCCAACAGTTACTTAGACTTGCAAGTGGTCCAGCTGTTACTTCAATAACATCCATTAATGCTAAAGCATCAGCCGCGGGATTAAGATCAGATAAAGCTACTACTTCTGTATACGCACCATCACAACTTGTAAGTTGTATTAAAGGGGTACAATCTGTATCATCACATCCAGTTGATATTTGGAAATCACTAAACCCAGCAGTCGGTGCATCACTTGTACATTGAGTAAATTCATAACAAATAAACTTACCTGGCGTAGCAGCTTGCTCTCCTTTAATCTTATTATCAATACTAAATTCGTTCAATGCTGCCCAAGCTGATGGATCTACTACTATTATTTCTTCTGAAGAACAACGTTGGTATTCTCTATTTGGACCACTATTACAACACACACAATCTACTTCAGGTGTTGAATAAGCTATGAAACCTGGTAATTCCACTAATGGACCAGCTAATGTAGAAGGGTTTTCTAAAACCTCATAGCAGTTTCCACTTTGTTTTATTATTTGTCCAACACTCCAACTTTCCGAACCAGGAGTACCAGTTGAAGATACCCATTTATCTCCAGTAGGATCATCACAGTTGTCATACTTTACATATGTAGGTGCTTCACCTTCACAATCTTCACAAGATATCCAAGCTATATCAGTACTTAAGTCAGTATATGCTTTTGCTGCTCCAGAAATTAAGTTTTCTTCTACGCAAGGGTTAGGATCTACTTTCTGATAACAACATTGCACATCATCAGGTCCACCAAGATCTATTTTTATGTAATCAGGTGCTGTAGATGGTTTCCATGATTCACCAATAGTTTGACCCCATGCACATACATCTATGTTTATTTGAGGAAATCCTTCAACAAAACATTCTTCATCACAATTTTCATATGTAACTACATCATAGTATATACAACAAGAACATGAACTAGAACTAGTTTCATAAGCAAAATCACATGGTGCTGTTACAGCCCAAGGCGCTGTAGGACCGGAGAATGCTACTCCTTGTACTTCGATGCAACAATTTCCATCTACACAGAAGGAATGTGTATCTCCTCCATCCAAGTCACCTATATAATGAATTCCAGGACTTCTAAATGCTGCAGGTATTGGATCAGTTTCATCTTCCCATAACCATTCTTCTGCTTCACATGTTTTAAATCTTAAAAACTCTGGTGGTTCATCACCACAAACTTCATTATCACAATTATCTACTGGAACCATAGTAACAGGTATTTCAGGTGACATACAAACTTTAGTAAGAGTGTAACAGTAACTTGCTTCTTCAAAAGTAACGTTAACTACATCTCCATCATTTAAGCTTTCACAAAGTCCAATATCATCTGGTGCTACAACTTGTCCAGATAAAGGATCATGTGCTGATGGTGGATCTCCTGGACAAGGTGTTAATGTAAATGAACATTCATATAAACAACACTCACAACCACAATCAGGTAAAGATAAACTTTTTATACTATTTAATATTGGTGTACTACCATCATCAGTACCGGCAGTAGTCAACTTTATGCAATTAACTGCTTCGCCACCAGTAAATTGACCAAACTCACAATCATTATCTATAGCAGTTTCCCAACCAGCAGGTCCAGATATGTTACTTTGTAAAGTTTCAAATAAAATTTCATCGGTCTCACAATTTGTGCCTCGTATTACAGGATCTTCAGGAGGCGCACAACACTCTTCACATGATTCAAGTCCTGTAGGTATAGGTGACCATTCACAAACATACCAACAATCTCTTATTTCTTCCTCATCTACAGGATAAGTTACTGGAGAACCATTGTTTGATAACTTTACATAACCAGGACTTAATGCTTCAAATGATGATTCACATGTAAATATCCAATTTCTTGCATCTTCGTCTATAGTACATATATCTTCACCTGTTTCTGTATTACAACTAACGGGTTTAAGCGCGTAAGTGGTGGGACAACCGCTAGGTCCACTTGATTCACACTTGAAATCTACTGTATTTCCAGCGTTTGTTATGGTAACACTCGCATCTGATGAAGTTAATGTTAAAGTATCACTACACCCAACCGCTTCAGCAGCTGTTGCTGACGATGTTTGGATGAATTTAAAAGAGTGATCACAAGATGTTTCATCACAAAATTCGCATATGCCAGCTAATGTGATTAATCTGGTTGAATTTTTGTTTTTTGTCTCTGATACTACAATTAACTCCGTACCATCTGGATTAGTTACCGGCGGGTAGGTATATATTATTGCCATTTTTTACGTATTTTTGTGGGCTTTTGCGTAATTTTTTCTTTGTCTCTTAATTGATCTAGTTTTTTGTCTCAATTCTTTATTTGAAGCGTCCGGCATTATTCTTTCTGCCAATCCTCTAGCACTTTCATAGTGCTTCATAGCCTTCATATTTTGTTTATCTTGCTTTTTTGACTCTTTTGCGAACTGTTTTTGAGATTTTTTAGAATAATCTTGATATCTATCAGCAATTCCCTTATCTGTACTAGAATCATAGTGAATTCCAGACTGATTTTTTCTATTTTCTTTCTCTGTTAACTTCTTTTGCTTAGCTAACGCCTTACTTTCACGCCAAGTAGCTTCGTCCATTTCACCAGATCTCCAAGCTTTATTTCTATCTTTTCTACTCATTGACGCTAAACTTGACTTTCTATCGGCTTCTGCTTTTTCTGCTTGAGCTTTCGCTGATAAATCTCCTTTTTGATAAGCTCCACCTTTACCAGAACCACCTTCTCCACTGAAAACTGGAGTCATATTACCTCTTCCGGCTTTGGTTCTGTAAGCATCGTCTAATGGTGTGTACCCACTACCATCTGCTGACAGTATTGCTCTAAACGTATTACCTGTTCCAGAAGTCTTCATTCTAGAAGTATTAGCATTATCTACTGTTTTTTGCATGTTTTTATTCGCTGCGTTGTCAGTTGCATCAAATAGTTCGTCATCTATTGAGTTAATTTTTTGAAACGGTCCTCCCATGATTTCTATATTTTTTTAGACGCCTCTACCGCCCATGTGTTTTAATATTTTGTGGGTTCCTTCTCTATAACCCATCCCAGCATCAGAGCCGTATTTGTGATCATGATCTTTCTTTTCCATAGATTCAGATTCATGACGTCTATCTTTCATAGACTGTTTTTTACTAGACTCTTTTCCGTCTTTATTACCTAAAGTTTCGTCTAATCTAGCGTTGTATCCTTGTCCCATTTTAATATTTATTTTTCTTGTTGTTCTTTTGCAAATCGTTGAGCAGAAATTAAACTAAGTTTATCTGCTATTTTTTGATCTTTTTCGCTAAGTTTTCCATGTTTTTGCTCCCAACTAGTTAATTCACCTTTTTTTAAAGCGTTTGGATCTTCACTTGTAGTAACTATAGCTTCTTCCATTTGTTTAATTTTTTTACAATCTGGGTATATACCCTCATATCCCTGCGGACATTCTTGTGGGCTAACGTTTCTAACCATCGCACCCATTCTTTCGTTTGATTCTGTTGATCCTGGCATTTTTTTATTGTTTAATATTTTTAAGTCACCTGTATAAAGATAGTAACTCACATATAAACGTTAAAATTTACATATTAGATATATAGAAGTATGGGGTTACCCTTCCTCCCTCTACTTCCCTTTCCCCAGAAAAATCCATATTTTTTAACCGGGCCCCATGCCATCCCCTACCCCGCCCTACCCAGCCCAGGCCCACCCCAGCCTACCCCTCCCCCTCCCCACCCTATCCCCAACCTCAACAAAACTAATTTCACAATTTATCTACGATTATTCTTGGATAATATATATGTTAACCAATTAAACCTAATCATTATGTCTTTATTCTTCGGTATTGTTCTTACATTTGTTACAGCTCTTAAGCTGGCGATCATTGCAGCTCTTGTTTGTCGTTATATCATAAACAAATTTCAATAATACATTTACAATGTAACTACAACCTCAACTGGATAATAATAATAACTAAACTAAATAACTAACAATTAAAAACTTAAATTATGCTTAAATTAAAATTATACGCTTTCTACACTGCTCTTTCTTTATTCGCTCTTAATGTAATTAACTTTGTATATCAACTTGTGAGAATTATTTACGGAATTTAATTTCACAATTTAAATACAACTAAAACTGGATAATATAATAAACTAATAATTAAAATAATAACTTATGTCTAAATTAACTAAAATAACTAAAAAAAGATTTGTAATTTCTAAATCATTAATCGGTAAAAACTTACTAATTTCATTCACAAATAAAAAAGGTGAAAAGTTTGAGTACGACCACGATGCGGTATTCTCACTAAATCAAGAAAGATTATTAAGTATGGCATGCTTCAATGAGTATGG
>CEUK01039992.1_pt1 | contig 48083 bp, 42 predicted proteins | sample 356451 | NCBI WGS metagenome assembly CEUK01 (sample SAMEA2622843, study PRJEB7988) | marine metagenome | isolation source: saline water (ENVO:00002010), including
TAAAGCTTCAGTAAAGAAAGAGGTTAAAGCTTCAGTAAAGAAAGATATAAAGCCTACTACAAAAAAACAAGTTAAAAAGGAGTCTTAAAATATAAAAAGTAAAGTCCAATTTTTCAGTTTTGGATATAATAAAAAATTAAAGAAAATGGCACATAAGAAAGGGGTTGGTAGTTCTAAAAACGGTCGTGAATCAGAAAGTAAAAGATTAGGAGTTAAAATTTTTGGTGGACAAGCTGCGATTGCTGGCAACATTATTGTTCGTCAGAGAGGTACACAACATCATCCTGGCACAAATGTAGGTATTGGGAAAGATCATACTTTGTTTGCTTTGGTTGATGGAGTAGTAGAGTTTCGTAAAAAGAGAAACAATCGTTCCTTTGTATCTGTAGTTCCTTTTGAATAGTTGCCTAATTTGATTATAAAATTTATAAAAGGCGAGCATTTATGTTCGCCTTTTTACTTCAAATAATTAAATTCGAGTTTAAAACATTAAAAAAATGTTAGAGATACAACGCATTAGAAATAATAAAGAAGCAATTATAGCGGGATTGGATAAACGTAATTTTAATGTTCAATCAATTTTAGAAGAGGTTTTGTCCGTTGATGAAAAATGGCGACTAAAGAAAACAAATCTAGAATCTATAATTGCAGAAATGAATAAGATTTCTAGGGAAATAGGTATACTTTTTGGCCAAGGAAAAAAAGAAGAGGGGAATAAGATTAAGCTTCAAATAACTGCTTTAAAAACTAAAGAATCTGTATTAAAAAATGAAGTTAATGAACTTCATAATAAGCTTGTAAAATTGATGTATCAAATCCCTAATATTCCAGATGAATTGGTAAAAAAAGGTAATGGTGAATTAGACAATGAAAAAATAGAAGAAATTGGTAAAACTCCAAAATTTGGATTTAAACCTTTATCTCATTGGGAGATATCAGAGAAATTTAGTTTAATTGATTTTGAATTAGGCGTTAAAATTACAGGCTCAGGATTTCCAGTTTACGTTGGTCAAGGAGCTAAATTGCAAAGAGCATTAATTAATTTTTTTTTAGAAGAAGGAGAAAAAAATGGTTATATAGAGTATATACCACCATTATTAGTTAATGAATCTTCAGGTTACGGTACAGGTCAACTTCCGGATAAGGAAGGTCAAATGTATTATCTTGAAAAAGATGATTTATATTTAATTCCTACAGCAGAAGTCCCTTTGACAAATATTTATAGAAATGTAATACTTCCAAATGATGATTTTTCCATTAAAATTATGGGATTTACTCCCTGTTTTAGAAGGGAAGCGGGATCTTATGGAAAAGATGTTCGTGGTTTAAATCGATTGCATCAATTTGATAAAGTAGAGATAGTACGAATTGAGCATCCATCAAACTCTGATAAGGCATTAAATGAAATGATAAATCATATAAAAGAATTATTAAATCAATTGGGGCTTCAGTATAGAGTTTTGAGGCTGTGTGGAGGTGATTTGGGTTTTACTGCTTCAATCACATATGATTTTGAGGTATATTCAGTTGCCCAAGATAAATGGTTAGAGGTTAGCTCTGTTTCTCGTTTTGATACATTTCAATCAACTCGATTAAAATTAAGGTTTAAGAATGCTGATAATAAATCAGAGTATTGTCATACTTTAAATGGTTCTGCATTGGCACTTCCAAGAATATTAGCTGCTTTACTTGAGAATAATCAAACTACAAATAGCATAAAAATTCCAAAGGTACTTCATAAGTTTACAGGATTTTCAGAAATAGTATTATAAGTACCTTATATAGTTCTTTAATTGAAGAGGGTTTTTTCAATATAAAAGAACTTCTTATTTTTATGTATATGAAATTTGTTTATTTTGCGTTTATATTTTTATTGTTTTCCTCATGTTTGGATTTTAAAAAAGCCAATTACAAGGAATCAATTAATAGCCTTGCTATAAACCTTTCTAGTCTTCAAGAAAAACGTGTTGAGTTTATTGATTCGATTAATTTTTATATTAATAATTCAATAGTTATCGATAGTATTTTTAAAAGCACATATAAAGATGATACTCTAAGCTTATACAACGCTGAAAATATTGATTTATTTTTGAATTATAAACGTGCTTTTACTCAACTTTATATGGAGACATTATCTCTTGATTCTATTATAGTTTTAAAAAGAGAATCAATAGAAAATTTAGATAAGGATATTCAAAAAAGTTCTGGAATAATAGCTAAATATGATTATTTTATTTCTTTTGAGAAAGATCAGATTTCAAGGATAAGTAATGTTCTTAAAGAAAGTGAATTAAAATTTATAGAATTAAAAATCAAATATGAAGATTTGTTGCCAAAATTAAATAGTTATTTTTTATCATTATAGTTTATAATAATTTCATATGTTTAAAATAAAAATAGTAAAGTATATATGTTTTTTTTGGATATTTTTTTATCCATCTTTTGCTTTTGTACAAACAAGTAATCAAAAGTTAGCAGAACATTATTATTCTGAACAGAAGTATGAGAAGGCATTAGATTATTATTCAAAATTATACAATCAAAGTTTCACAAAATTTAATTTTAATCGTTACATAGATTGTCTCATAAAAACAGGCGACCTTAGATTAGCTGAAAAAACTTTAAAAAAAGCGGTTTCTAAGAATCAAGGTAATATATACTATTCACTAGCTTTAGCTTCTTTTTATGAAGATGATAATCAGAATGATAAAGCGAATAAAATATACATAAAGTTAATAGATGAATTAAAACCAAATGCTAGTAGTGTAATAGGTTTATACAATTCTTTTAAAGCAAAGGGTAAAAGTGATTTAAGTTTTCAAACATTGGAAAAAGGAAGAAAACTTTTAAAGAAAGGATATCCTTTAAATTTTCAGTTTGCTGAGTATTACGGCTCAATTGGTAAAACTAAAGAAATGATAGATGAATATTTAGGTATGATTGACTATCATAGGTCTCATATAACAACAGTTAAGCGAGTTCTTGGATCTCAAATTGATTTTTCAGATGAAGAGTCTAAAGAGTATGATTTGTTGCGTGTTGCTTTAATTGAAAGGACTCAAAAAAAACCAGACGATATAAATTATTCAGATTTATTGACTTGGTTATTTATTCAGAGAAAGAATTTTTCTGCTGCGTTAATTCATATTAAGGCGCTTGATAAAAGAAGTAAATCGAATGGAAAAAATGCTTATAATTTCGCTTTAATTTGTGTTGAGAATAAAGATTTTGGAACTGCTCGTGGAGCATTTCAATCTGTATTAGATTTAGGTAAAGAAACACCATATTATACAAAGTGTCAAAAAGGGTTGTTAAATCTAAATTTCCTAGAAGTAACATCTAATCGAAATTTTAGTCAAATTGAATTAAATAGTATTATTGAAGAATATAAAAATGTACTTAAACAATATAGTGAAGTTGAAGTAATACTTCCTCTTATTCTAGAGTTGACAGAAATACAAGCATTTTATGCAAATAAAGAAGACGAAGCATTACAAATACTTAATGAAGCATTATTAATCCCAGGAATCTCAAAAAAAGATTTGGCAAAAGTAAAGATGGCGCTAGCAGATGTCCATGTTCTACATGGTGATATTTGGGAGGCTTCTTTATTGTATATGCAAGTGGATAATACTTTTAAATTTGAGCCAATAGGTCATGAAGCTAAATTTAAAAATGCAAGAATTTTTTATTACGATGGAGAATTTGAATTTGCTCAATCTCAATTAGATGTTTTAAAACAATCTACAACAAAATTAATTGCAAATGATGCTATGAAACTTTCTCTTTTTATTATTGATAATTATGGCTTGGATAGTAATTATATCGCTATGTCATTATTTTCGAAGGCTGATTTATTGATTGAACAACATCGGTATGAAGAAGCTTTTAATTTGTTTGATAGCATTGTAAAAGAATTTCCTGGTCATAGTTTAGGAGATGAAATTCTATATAAGAAATCATATTCCTATCAACTAAGGGGGCAGTGGAATAAAGCAATATTAAGTTTGGAAGAATTAATAAAATTTTATTCGGATAATATTCTAGCAGATGATGCTTTGTTTCATTTGGGAAATATATATGAAAATCATTTGCTTAATAATGAAAAAGCAGCAGAATATTATCGTAGAATATTATTTGACTATAAGGGAAGTCTTTATACTTCAGAAGTTCGAAAAAGGTTTAAAGCAATACGATCTATAAAAAATCAAAGTTATGAAGAACAGAATTAAGTTATTTTATTTTTTTATGAAGTTCTTTTTATTCATTTTTCTTGTCTCAATCACTCTAAAATCTTGTGCTCAAGATTCTAGTTCTAAGTCTAAAGTAGGGATAAACGAAGAAGTATCAATAGCATATTTTGCAAGTGGTTGTTTTTGGTGCGTTGAAGCTATATTTGAATCTGTTAGTGGGGTTGAAGAAGTCATTTCTGGCTACGCCGGAGGTATAATAAAGAATCCTACTTATTCTCAAGTAAGTTCGGGTCAAACTAAACATGCTGAAGCAGTAAAGATATATTATAATCCTTCAATTGTTAGTTATTCCACTCTAGTGGAGGTCTTCTTTAATTCACATAATCCATTTACTTTGAATCGTCAGGGACCAGATATCGGGACTCAATATAGATCGATTGCATTTTATAATAATCATAATGAAAAGCGAATAATTCATTTAAAAATAGATCAAATTTTTAAAAGCAAAAAAGATTCTGTTACAACAGAATTAGTTCCGTTTAAAGTTTTTTATGCAGCTGAAAATTATCATCAAGATTTTAAAAAAAAGCACCCAAATAATAGTTATGTTAAAGCGGTATCATTACCCCGTTTAAATGCTTTTAAGAAGAAAATGCCTAATGTATTAAAAGTAGAATAGCTATTTTAAATCATTATTTTTGTAAGAATGAAAAAATATAGTTTCATAATAATACTATCTATTGTTGTTTTTTTTATTGCTCTAATGTTCAAGTATGGATTCTTTGATACAGAAAATTCGGATCATCAAACATCAAAAAGTTATAATTCAGTTTTAAGTGAATTAGCTGATGAGGAATATCCAGATAATCCAGATATTTCTGTTCGTCATTATAAGTACCTAACTACAAAGATGAATTCTATTGAATTTATTAAATCAAATAATTTTTTTGATATTAAATTTATTCCTGAGAGCATAGAAGATGATACTGTAAAAATGTTCAGTATACCATTAATGGAGTTTATTCCAACTATACCTGAAAGATTAAAAGGAGATGAATATATGTCGTTAATTTCTATTGTCAATCAAGAATGGAACCGAAATCAAGTCAAGTGGGAGGGAGAACAACTCAATTTTTTTACTGAAGAAGAGTATGTGGTTAATGCTGAGAAAATTACAAGAATTGATATCGCAAGAAATTGTCTTAATTCCTATTTATGGGAACTATTTTTTTATACAGAAGTGGATGGGGTAAATAAAGTTTTCTATCATGGTTGGTTTAATTTTCCCTCAGACTTATATAAAGATCTTTTTTATGAAAGAAACGGTCAGGATTTCAATAACTATAAAGATTATATGGAAGAATGGAAAGATCCTGAAAATTCTAATTTTGACTTATCTAAAATTAGATTACAAATCACAGAAAAAGCTGTTCCTTTTATAGATAAGTCTAATACAATGTATCCAATAAAAGGAGAGAGAAAAAAGAAGAAAATAGACATAATTTATCCAGTGAAGTATAATCAAATGTCAGATTTTCAAACAGATTCATCTTTGTTTGCAACATTTACAAAACCTGGTTATTATAGTAGAAAGGACCCTCGAAAAACTGAATTAGGAAGATTTAAAAAGTTAAATAATGTCTTTTATAGGTTAACAACTGTAGATAGTATAAACTATGATGAATTAGTTTTTAAATTTTCTAACTATAATGGTGAAGTTACTCAATTTATTTTTGGAGGTATACAGTTTAGTCGTTTGCCAAAATTAAATGAAGATAATGCTAATTCGGGAAGCCAATTTTCTATGGGAATAGGAAATCACCCTTTTTATGAAGACTTTAATTCACATGAGAAATTGTCAAGTAAATATAATCCATATTTTGGTGTTTTATTAGATAAGGAAAATAATTGGTTAGATAGCCATAAAATTGGAATTGATGGCCCTTTATTACATCAAGATTATAATAATCCAAATTTAATTCATGTTTGGCTACTTTCTTTTGAGAGACAAGCACTAATAGGACATTACATAGTTGACTTATCCAAATAACAAGAATTTTTTCATTGGATCATGATTTAAAAAATATAACTAAAATAGGTAATTAAACATCTCTGTTCATTAGATATTTTGATAGAGCAATAAGAGCTTCTTTATTTTCTTCTAAAACAGTTATTTGACTTAAAGCTTTCTTTGCTTTTTCATAGTGTGATTTCATTAGATTTTCACAATCTTCTTTTATCTTCAAAGAATTAAATAGTTCTCGTGTTTGTTTTATTTTTAGTTCAATATTTTTTTCATTTTTAAGAGTTTTTAACATCTTTAATTCTTCTTTATCTGCTTTATTCAAGGCCGTTAAGTATAGAATCGTTTTCTTATTTGCTATAATATCACCTCCAATCTTTTTGCCAAATTTTTCTGGATCTCCGTAAAGATCCAATATGTCGTCTTGAATTTGAAATGCTATTCCGATATTTATGCCAAATTCATAGATATAATCTTTATCTTCTGTTGATGCTGAAGCTATAATAGCACCAAGTTGAAGGGCACATCCTAGTAGGACTGAGGTCTTTTTGCGAATCATTTGAATATATTCAGCTATACTAACATTTTCTTGGTGTTCAAAATTCATATCAGATTGTTGACCTTCACAAACTTCAATAGCGGTTTTATTAAATAATAATAAGACATCTTTTAATGTATTTGGACTGATATTTTTAGATAGTAATTGATATGCTTGAATTAGCATGACATCACCTGTGAGAATACCGATATTTTTATCCCATTTTTCATGAATTGTTTCTTTATTTCTTCTCAACATTGCTTCATCCATTATATCATCATGAATCAGAGTGAAGTTGTGAAATATTTCAATTGCTAAGGCTTGATAAAGAACATTACCTTTTTTAATTCCAAAAAGTTCAGCCGCCAATAATGTTAATATTGGTCTAATTCTTTTACCACCAAGATTTAAAAAATATCGGATAGGTTCATATAAATTATTAGGTTTCTCTGGGAGATCAATTTCTAATATTTTTTTTTCTATATATTCCGTATAATTTTTTAAAATAAACATTAATCAAGTATTGTTTTGTTTAATTTCATTAGATGGAAGATTTAAATCATCCCAATTAATATTACTTTCTTCAGCATATGCATCGAAATAGGGTTCTTCAAAAGATTTAGTAGTCAATCTTCTTTCTAGTGTAAGCAGTAATGTTGGAAGTATAACTAGGTTCGTAATCATTGCGACCAGAAGTGTTAAAGAAACTAATAATCCAAGTGCTTTTGTTCCTCCAAATTGTGAAAATGAAAATGCAGAAAAACCACAGAATAAAACAATTGATGTGTAGAACATACCAAGGCCTGCTTCACGAATAGCCATTATTGCACATTCTTTTAAGTCCCACTGTTTAGTGGCTAGTTCTTGTCTATATTTTGCAAGATAGTGTATCGTATCATCTACTGATATTCCAAAAGCAATACTAAAAACAAGTAATGTTGATGGCTTTAAAGGAATTCCAAGCCATCCCATAATACCTGCTGTAAATAATAAAGGGATAAAATTTGGGATCAGTGATACTATTACCATTCTCCATGATCTAAATAGAATGGCCATTAAAATTGAGATAGCAATAATAGCAAAGATTAAACTTGTAAATAAATTTATAACCATATATTGTGTACCATTTGATGCTACTATTGATGTGCCGGTTAAAGTAATTTCAAAATATTCGGCATTAATTGATTCTCTTAGAATTGATTTAAAGTCATTTTTTGAATAAAAAGATTTAATTAACTGTGGATTTATATCAAATTCATATTGTTTCTTCTCATCGCCATTTGAATAATGTTTTGTTAATGCATTAAAAATTGAACTTTTTTTAGATATTATAGAATCGATATAATTTTCATTATTAGTTGTTATGTATTTATCATAATAATTTTCAATTGATTCTCTATTAGGATTGAAAATTGAATCAATTTCAACTTTCATCTTTTGTGATTTTTCTTCAATTTCATATGCTCCAATATCTTTTAATTGAGATCTAATTCTTAGAACATTATGATTAGTGTCTATTAATTCATTAATGCCTATTCCAATTTGTTTTGATTTTTTTTCAAAAGAATTATCAATATATTTTTTGATCTCTTTTAATGTTCTTTTATCACTTAATTTAAATTGTGAGGGGTCATTATTATGAAATGACATATTAACACTTTTTAAAAAATCGACATAAGATAAGTGTTTTGAGAATAAGGGGTCATTTTTGTAAAGATTCTGAACCGATTCAACTTTTCTTAATGTACTTCTTTTTGAAAGTCTGCTAGGTTTTTTATAATCAATTATTATTTCAAAAGGTATAGATCCTCCAAAATTATCTTGAATAAAATTAAAATCATTTAAAATTTGATGACCCTTTGGAAGATCACCAGTTAAATTACCAGTAGTTTTAATTTGCATTAGACCAAAAACACTAAAGAAAATAATTGTAATGGTAGAGATATATACCCATTTTCTATGGTTCACTGTAACTTGAACTAGAATATTTAATAGGCCAACTGCAAGTTTCCGTTCTAGATGTTTTAAGTGTCTATTTATAGGCTCTTTAGAAAGAGAAAGTATAATTGGTAAAACTGTAATTGATACTACAAATACTAGCATAATATTGATTGCAGCACAAATTCCAAATTCTATAAGTTTTGGAGAATTAGTAGATATAAATGTTAAGAAACCTAATGAAGTTGTTAAGTTTGTTAAGAAAGTTGCGGTACCAATTTTTTTTATTACACGTGTAAGTGCTTTTATTTTATTTCCATGTTTACGTATTTCTTGATGATATTTAGTTATTAGAAACACACAGTTAGGTATTCCTATAACAATCATTAGTGGTGGGATTAAAGCCATAATGATTGTTAAATTAAAATCTAATGCACCAATAGTTCCGATTGACCAAATTACTGCAATAGTAACAACAAGAATACAGCTCAATACAACACGAAATGATCTAAAAAATAAATAAAGTAGAAGAGATGTAATAAGAATTAATAATGCAATAAAAATGTACATCTCTTTCATTACCTGTTTGCCAATAACAACTCTTAGGTGAGGAAGACCGGCAAATTTTGGGGCACCAAAGTATTTTGAATAATTTTTAGATAGGTTTTCAATATCAAGAACTACTTGTGATTTTTTTTGATCTGTAATAAATGATTCATCAATTTTAATCATCATTAAAGAAACATCTTTATTGTATAGTAAACCATCATAAATTGGGTTACTTTTTATCTCATTTTTAATTGAATCTATCGATTTTTTAACAAACGTGGTATCAGAAAAAACTGAAAAAGCTTCAAATTTTTCTTCTTTTTTGTTTTTTATTATTGTAATTAAAGTAGCTTCTGAAAGAACTGCATCTACACCTTCATATTTTAAAATAGAATCTCCTAATTCTTTCCATTTACGAAAGTTATCCTCTGTATATAATGAGTCAGTCTGAATTGCAATAGCTAAAGTGCTACCATCTTGACCGAAAATAGAGTTAAAACGATCATAATCTTTTTTTGCTTGAGCATTTTTAGGCAATAATATACCGTATTTATTATCAAGTTTTAAACCTGAAATCACATTATAACCAAAAAAAAAGGTTAAAAAGATCAGTAGACCAATTATAGTAAATCGGTTTCTTAAAATAATATTTGCAATTGATTGCCACATTGAGTGAATATTACACTTAAATCAGTACAGTGTAACAAAGATAAAGTTAATTAATAATTGATGATTAAATAAATTTGTTTTTACCATTAGTTGCAAATTATTTTATATAAATGATATTGTGATTTTTAGATGGTTATAATTTCAAAAATTTTTCTCATCTAGAATTTTTGACATTCTATTTTGAATAGATTTAGCTATTAGCCCCGCTTTTTCAGCAAAATCATTTTTATTAGATGCATAAATAATCCCTCTTGATGAATTTATTAATAAGCCACATTCATCATTCCAACCATAATTAATTATATCATTCAGTGAACCTCCTTGTGATCCTAAACCAGGGACTAAAAAGAAATTTTTAGGTGCTAATTTTCTAACTTCAGCAATATTTTCTGAGCGTGTAGCACCAACAACATACATCATGTTTTCATCTGTACCCCATTTTAAAGACTTCTCTAATATACTTTTATAAAGTTCTTGGTTATTAGAGTCTTTAATAAATTGAAAATCTAAGGAACCTTTGTTTGAAGTTAATGCTAGTAGAATTACCCATTTTCTTTTATATTCTAGAAATGGCTTAACACTATCTTCACCCATATAAGGGGATACTGTGATTGAATTAGCATTTAAGAAGGAAAAAAAAGTTTCTGCATAATGTTTAGATGTATTTCCTATGTCTCCTCTTTTAGCATCAGCTATTGTGAAAATATTTTTTGGGATATAATCAAATGTCTTTTTTAGTGATTCCCAACCACTTGGTCCAAGACATTCGTAGAATGCAATATTTGGTTTATAAGCAACGCAATAGTCTTTGGTTGCATCAATAATAGCTTTATTAAATTCAAAAATAGGATCTTCCGATTTTAATAAAAATCGTGGTATTTTTTTTAAATCTGGGTCTAAACCGACACATAGAAAAGAACGTTTAATTTGAATTTGTTCTATAAGTTCTGTCTTTGTCATTATAAACTATTGTTAAAAAAATATTATACTTCTTCACCTTTTAATTTTTCAGCATTTTCAGCCATTTTCAATGAATCAATCATTTCTTGTATATCACCATTCATAAATGTGTTTAAGTTATACATAGTTTTATTAATTCTATGGTCTGTGATTCTTCCTTGTGGATAATTATAAGTGCGAATTTTTGCAGATCTATCTCCAGTAGAAACTAATGATTTTCTATGTTCGGATCTTTCAGTTTGAATTTTTTCAAGTTCTGCTTGATATAGACGTGATCTTAAAATCGATATTGCTTTTTCAAAATTTTTATGTTGTGAACGACCATCTTGACATTCAGATACAATGCCAGTTGGAATGTGAGTTAATCTAATAGCAGATTCCGTTTTATTTACATGTTGACCTCCAGCACCAGAGGCACGGTAGGTATCTCTTCTAATGTCAGACATATTGAGTTCAAAATCAATTTCTTCAGCTTCAGGTAATACCGCAACAGTAATGGCAGAAGTATGGACTCTCCCTTGTGATTCTGTTTCAGGGACGCGTTGAACACGGTGAACACCTGATTCAAACTTTAGGACTCCATATGCAGCTGGAGCATCAATATTTAAACAAATTTCTCGATATCCTTTAGTTGTACCTTCATTTGAGTTAATTATTTCATAACTCCACCCTTTTTCTTTAAAAAACATCGTATACATTCGAAAGCAGTCTTCTACAAAAATACAAGCTTCATCTCCACCTGTTCCAGCTCTAAGTTCCATAATGGCACTTTTCTCATCTTCAGGATCTTTAGGAATTAGCATTAATCTAATTTTTTCTTCCATCTCTGGTCGAATATTTTCAAGATTATCTATTTCTATTTTTGCCATTTCCCTCATTTCAGGATCACTTTCTTCTTTTAATAATGATTTTGAGCTGCTTAGATTCTCTATTAGGTTTTTATACTCTTTGTAAACAGAAACAAGATCTTCAAGTTCTTTGTATTCTTTGTTTAATTTCACATATCTTTTCATATCTGCAATAATATCAGGATCTACAATGAGTGTACTCACTTCATTGAATCTAATATTTATAGCATTAAGTTTTTGTAATAAATCGTTCATTTATTAGTATATAAATTCTCCATAAGGTGAATTAATTGTTAATTTTTTACCTATATGAGACTCAACGTGTCCTACAATTTTTGCTTCAATATTAAAACTTTCAGATATTTTGATAATATCATTTGCAATGTTTTTAGGAACATATATTTCCATTCGGTGCCCCATATTAAATACTTTATACATTTCTTTCCATTCTGTATTAGACTCTTTTTGAATTATATCAAAAAGAGGAGGGGTATTAAATAAATTGTTTTTAATTACATGAAGATTATCTATAAAATGTAGAATTTTCGTTTGTGCTCCTCCTGAACAATGAACCATTCCATGAATATTCTTTCTATGTTTATCTAATATTTTTTTTATGACAGGTGCATATGTTCTAGTAGGGGATAGTACCATTTTGCCAACATCTAAAGAGGTATCTGTTATTTCTGTTAACTTTTTTGTACCGGAATAAACTAATTCTTCCGGTATATTTGGATCAAAGCTTTCAGGATATTTTAATCCTAGATATTTATTAAAAACATCGTGCCTTGCTGATGTAAGACCATTAGATCCCATACCACTATTATATCTTGTTTCATAGTTTGATTGACCAAAAGACGCAAGTCCAACTATTACATCATCATTTTGAATTTTGTCGTTTGAAATTATTTCTGAACGCTTCATACGACAAACCACTGTTGAATCAACAATAATGGTTCTTACTAGATCTCCTACATCGGCTGTTTCTCCACCAGTTGAATGGATTTTAATACCATAACTATTTAGGTTCTCTAATAATTCTTCTGTTCCATTAATTATGGCAGAAATAACATTTCCAGAGATTAAATTTTTATTCCGACCTATTGTAGAAGATAGTAGAATATTATCTGTAGCTCCAACACATAATAAATCATCAATATTCATAATCAATGCATCTTGAGCAATATCTTTCCATACTGATGAATCACCTGTTTCTTTCCAATACATATATGCTAAAGAAGATTTTGTGCCAGCCCCATCTGCATGCATCACTATACAATAGTCTTTATCTCCAGTTAAGTAATCAGGAACAATTTTACAAAATGCTTTCGGGAATAAGCCTTTATCAATATTTTTGATAGCGTTGTGAACGTCTTCTTTTCCAGCAGAGACTCCTCGTAAATTGTATCTAGTATCTGACATAATAGAGTGTTGATTCCAAAATTAGCAAATCTAACTTCAAAGCTAGAATTTAATCAAGAAAAAAGAGATTTGTTATTTAAAATTATTATAACTGTTATTAAAAATAACTTCATCAGTTAATTCTCGCACCATTTTGTAAAGTTCTTCTTTAAATAGTTTAATGTTATATTTTCCTTTTTCTATTAATCTTAATTTCTTTTCCCATTCTCCTGTTAGCTGAGCACTTTTAAGTATTTTGTTTTGAATTGCATCAATTAATTTTGTTCCATTTTCTGTAGCTATTATTTTCTTATTTTTTTTTAAAATATATTCTCTTTTTAAAAGAGTTTCTATAATATTAGAGCGTGTTGATGGTCTACCAATTCCATTTTCTTTCATCAGTTCTCGCATTTCTTCATCTTTTACTTGTTTGCCTGCAGTTTCCATTGCACGAAGTAAAGTGGCTTCAGTATAATGTTTAGGTGGAGATGTTTTTCCTTTATGCATAATAGGTTTGTGAGTTCCTTTCTCTCCTTGTTTAAAATTAGTAATGTTTATATTGGAAGAGTTGTCTATCTCTTTTTTATTTATATCCTCATTGTATATGTATTTCCAGCCTGGTTTTAATATTTGTTTCCCTGATTTTTTAAAGTTTAGAGAACCTACTTTTCCAATAACAATTGTATTTGAGATAATACAAGGTTCATGAAATACTGCAATAAATCTTTTACATATTAAGTCATAAATACTTTTTTTGTCATCTTTAATATTAAGTAGATCAATTCCGGTTGGAATAATTGCATGGTGATCAGTTATTTTTTTATTGTTAAATATATTTTTTGATTTCGTAATAGGTTTTGTCAAAATATTTTCTGTGAATTTTGAATAACTTTTAAGTTTTTTGAGAATTCCGGGAATTTTAGGATACAAATCTTCTGTTAAATATGAAGTATCTACTCTAGGGTATGTTATTGTTTTGTTTTCATATAATTCTTGAGTTAATTTAAGAGTTTTATCAGCAGAAAAACCAAATTTTTTATTTGCATCTACTTGTAATGAAGTCAAATCATACAATCTAGGAGGATTCTCTTTTACCTTCTTTTGCTCAAATGAAATTATTTCGAATAATTTATCTGATAAATATATTATTCCTTTTTCTGCTTTTTCCTTTGAAGAAATTCTTTTTATTTGACAGTTAAACTCTTGTTCTTTATAGATTGTTTTTAATTCCCAATATTCAGCACTAGAAAAATTTTCAATTTCTTTTTTTCGCTCTACAATCATTGCTAGAGTAGGTGTTTGTACTCTCCCTATAGATAATGTAGATTTACCTATTCCAAATTTTTTAGTAAACAATCTAGTGCCATTAATACCTAAAACCCAATCACCAATAGCACGAGCACTTCCAGCAGCATATAAGTTATCGTATTTTTTTGATTCACTTAGATTTTTAAACCCTTCTATAATAGCTTCTTCTGTTAATGAAGACACCCATAGTCGTTTAACAGGCACATTACATTTTGCTTTTAAAAGTACCCATCTTTGTATAAGTTCACCTTCTTGTCCAGCATCACCACAATTAATTACCTCTTCGCATTTTTTTATAAGGGTTTTAATTATCTGAAATTGATTCTCTACACCATTGTTTTTAATTAATTTAACCCCAAAGTTTGCAGGGAAAATAGGTAAGTCTTCTAGTTTCCAATATTTCCAATTTTCATTATAATCGTGTGGTTCTTTAAGAGTACATAGATGGCCGAATGTCCATGTTACTTGATATCCGTTTCCTTCAAAATAACCATTATTCTTTTTTTTGGCTCCAATTAATTCAGCAATACTTTTAGCAACAGATGGTTTTTCAGCAATACAAACAATCATCTTAATTTACGGGTATATTTTAGTACAGTAAAGCTAGCTTCATGTCTTTTATCTTTCTCATGTTTTTTTATAGTTTCAACTTCCCATTTTTTTATATCAAAGCTTGGGAAAAAGGTATCGGCATTATACTCTTTATTAACATGAGTTATATACATTGTGTCTACATAATTTTTTTTCAGGGCTATGTTATATATTTCTCCTCCTCCAATAATGAAAATTTTTCGCTTTTTTTCATTTTTATAAAAGCTTATACATTCTTCAAAAGAGTGAAAGACTTTACATTCTTTGGCTCTAAAGTTTTTATTCTTTGTTAGAATAACATTTTCTCTATTTTTTAATGGCCTGTATTTGTGAGGGATAGAGTCATAATTTTTCCTTCCCATTATAACTATTTGTCCTATTGTTTTTTCCTTGAAGAACAATAAATCTTCAGGCAGATGCCACATTAAGTCATTATTTTTTCCAATACCTTTTTTAAGATCTATAGCTACTATTAATGATAAATTCATTTTTAAATGTTTTTTATAACTGTTTATACAGCTACTTCACCTTTAATATGAGGATGTGGGTTGTAATTTAATAATTCAAAATCTTCGTATTTGAACTTAAAAATGTTTTTTATTTTAGGATTAATATTCATCTTTGGTAATTCACGGAAATCTCTACTTAATTGTAAGTCTACTTGTTCCATGTGATTATTATATATATGAGCATCTCCAAAAGTATGTATGAACTCACCAACTTTTAAATCACATACTTGTGCTAACATCATTGTTAGTAATGAGTAGGAAGCAATATTAAATGGGACTCCGAGAAATGTGTCAGCACTCCTTTGGTATAATTGACAACTTAACTTACCTTCAGAAACATAAAATTGAAACATTGTATGACATGGTGGAAGAGCCATATTGTCTACATCAGAAACATTCCAAGCTGATACTATATGTCTTCTTGAATCAGGGTTCTTCTTAATTGCTTCAACCAACTTTGTTATTTGATCAATACTACCTCCTTTCTTGTCAGGCCATGATCGCCATTGATGACCGTATACTGGACCAAGATTTCCTTTTTCATCAGCCCATTCATCCCATATTCGAACATTATTTTCTTTTAAGTATTTAATGTTTGTATCTCCTTTTAAGAACCAAAGTAGTTCTATTATTATTGATCTTAGGTGTAGTTTTTTTGTTGTTACACATGGAAATCCTTTTGAAAGATTAAAACGCATTTGATAACCAAAAATAGATGTTGTACCGATTCCTGTTCGATCTACTTTTTTTACACCATTTTTTTTAATATGTTTTAATAAATCGTGATATTGTTTCATTTTAATATAATGAATTATATTTCGGTCGAATTTAATTCTTTTGTATTGAATTAAAAAGCATTGTTAGTAAATGCTTAAAAAGTTATAATATAGATTACCCTATTAATCAATAATATCTTTAGATAAATTATGTAATAATAGACTAAAAACCTGTTATACCATTTACGGTTGTATATTTTAATACGTTTTTCTTCTCAGGAAATATTCTTGCAAATGCAGATTGAACAGCCATTGTCCCTTCGTGAAACCCGCACAAAATAAGCTTTAATTTATTTTCATAAGTGTTTACATCTCCAACAGCATATATTCCAGGAATATTTGTTGAATAATCTATGGTGTTAACTTTGATTGCATTTTTCTCAATTTCTAGTCCCCAATCAGCTATTGGTCCTAATGTTGGTTTTAGCCCAAATAATGGAATAAAATGATCTGTTTTCATTAATGACTCACCATCACGTTTGTGTTTAATATTAACAGCGGTTAAATTATTTTCTCCTATTAAACCAGTAACTTCTGCTTCAGTAACGAGATTAATTATACCAGTTTCAGCTAAGTCAATTACTTTTTGGACGGAATCAAGATGACCTCTAAATGACGCACTACGATGAACTAATGTAACTTTATTTGCAATTTTTTTTTCTGCTAGATGAATCGCCCAATCAAGAGCTGAGTCACCTCCTCCCGCAATTACGCAATCTTTACCATTATACAAATCGGGATCTTTAATTATATATTCAACTCCTCTGTCTTCATAATCTTGAATATTTGAAATTGGTGGTTTCCTTGGTTCAAATACACCAAGTCCACCAGCAATTATTACTATGGGAGCTTTATGTTTAGTGTTCTTAACAGTCGTTACTATAAATTCATTGTCATCTGTTTTATCAACTTTTATTGCTGCTTCACCTAATGTGAAACCTGGTTTGAAAGGCGAAGCCTGTTCCATTAAATTATCTACAAGTTCTCCTGCAAGAATTGATGGAAAACCTGGAATATCATAAATTGGTTTTTTAGGATAAATTTCTGCGCATTGACCTCCTGGTTCAGCTAAAGAATCAATAAGATGACACCTTAATTTAAGAAGACCTGCTTCAAATATCGTAAATAATCCAACAGGACCCGCTCCAATTATTATTATATCTGTTTTAATCATTTTCTGTCAGTTTAATAAAAAAACGCTACGAATTTAATTAAACTTTATGGAATTTATATATGTTTTTTTGTGAATTCCCAAAGTACAATTCCTGCACAAACGGAGACATTTAGTGAGTGTTTTGTACCGAATTGAGGGATTTCTATAATCTTATCGGATAAATTAATTATTTCTTGATCAACACCATTGACTTCATTACCAAATATTAAAACATATTTTTTTGATTTAGATATATCAAGATCTTGTAAAAATGTTGTTTTTTCAGTTTGTTCTAAAGAACAAATGATAGAGCCTTCAGCTTTTAATTTGTTTACGAGATCAATAATTTCTTCATAGTATTCCCAAGAGACACTTTCTGTTGAGCCAATTGCAGTTTTTTGAATTTCTCGATGTGGTGGTTTAGCAGTAATTCCACATAAGTATATTTTTTCAATATTGAACGCATCAGATGTTCTAAAGAAAGAACCTATATTAGTCAAACTTCTAATATTATTTAAAATTATAATTATTGGAAATTTTTTTTGTTCTTTAAATTCACTTTTAGATATTCTATCTAATTCCCATAATTTTAATTTCTTGTTCATATTTTGGATAATAACTCTTCCTGATATTTTGTCAACTTGATTTCTACAGTTATTTTTACAGTACTATTTTTACACTATAAAAATCATAAATTCATTTTAATTGACGAAAAAAAAGTTTAATAAAGGCGATAAAGAGACTCCTTTGATGAAGCAATACAATAGTATTAAGGCTCGTTATCCTAAGGCTTTACTTTTATTTCGTGTTGGAGATTTTTATGAAACTTTTGGTGAAGATGCTATTGTGTCATCAAAGATTTTAGGTATTGTTTTAACAGCTAGAAAGAACGGCTCTGCAGGTGATGTTGAGTTAGCAGGTTTCCCTCATCATTCTCTAGATACTTATTTGCCAAAACTAGTTAGAGCAGGGCAAAGAGTAGCAATTTGTGATCAGCTAGAAGACCCTAAAATGACTAAAAAAATTGTTAAAAGAGGTGTGACTGAATTAGTTACACCAGGAGTTTCTTTTAATGATCAAGTATTGGATTTAAAAAAGAATAATTTTTTATGTTCTATTAATTTTAACAAGCAAATTTTAGGGGTTTCTTTCTTAGATATTTCAACTGGAGAGTTTTTGATAACTGAAGGTTCATATGAATATGTTGAGAAGCTTATTCAAAGTTTTGAACCAAAAGAGATTATATATAATAAGAGTGATTCTAAACTGTTTGATTCAATTTTTGCTAATAAATATTATTCATTTCGATTAGAAGACTGGGTTTTCAAGATGGATTATGCCTTGGAGTTACTAAATAAGCAATTTGGCACAAATTCTCTGAAAGGATTTGGTGTTCATGAATTGAAAGAAGGAATAGTTTCAGCAGGATCAATTATTCATTACATTTCTGAAAATCAACATGATAGGCTGGGTCATATAAGATCAATTTCTCGAATTGAAGAAGATAAATATGTTTGGCTTGATAGATTTACAATCCGTAATCTTGAATTGGTTTCCTCTCCTCATGAAAATGCGAAGACATTAATAGATATTATTGATAAGACTAAAACCCCTATGGGTGGTCGAATGTTAAAACGATGGATAGTCCTACCGTTGAAGGATTTAAAACCAATAAAAGATCGATTAACCGCAGTTGAATCTTTTTATAACAATTATGATTTGACATGTGAATTAGGACAATGTTTTAGTCAAATTAATGATTTAGAAAGGATCATTTCGAAAGTTGCTGTTGGAAAAATTAATCCAAAAGAAATTATACAGTTAAAAAGAACATTGAAACAATTAAACCCTATTCAATCATTAGTGCAAAAGCATAAGGAAAAAGTTTTAGATGTTATTGCTAAAAACATTAATTTATGTACGCCCACATTGGATTTGATTGAGAATGTTTTACATGAAGATCCAGCAATACAGATTGGGAAGGGTAAAGTTATTAAAGATGGTTTTAACTCAGAATTGGATGAGCTAAGAGCAGTTATGTTCTCTGGAAAAGATTATTTAAATCAGCTACAAGAGAGAGAGAGCGAGCTTACAGGAATTCCTAGTTTGAAGATAGGATTTAATAATGTATTCGGTTATTATTTAGAAGTTAGAAATACTCATAAAGATAAAGTTCCTAAAGAGTGGATTCGTAAACAAACCCTAGTAAGTGCAGAACGATATATTACTGAAGAATTAAAGGAATATGAATCTAAAATTTTAGGTGCAGAGGATAAAATATATTCAATTGAATCTAAGTTATATCAAGAATTAATTTATTCTTTATCTGAATACATTGAGCCTATTCAAACGAATGCTTTTTTAATTGCTCAATTAGATTGTTTAGTTTCTTTTTCAGAGGTTGCTAGGCTAAATAAATATGTTAAACCCGAAGTTAATGACTCATTAGTTATTGATATTAAACAAGGTAGACATCCAGTTATTGAAAAGCAGTTATTAATTGGAGAACAATATATATCAAATGATGTTTATTTGGATAATGATAAACAACAGATAATGATGATTACTGGTCCAAATATGTCAGGTAAGAGTGCCTTGTTACGTCAAACGGCACTTATATCTCTTATGTCTCAAATGGGTTCTTTTGTCCCTGCTAATAGTGCTTCGCTGGGCATATTAGATAAGGTATTCACTCGCGTTGGTGCTTCAGATAATATATCTTCTGGAGAATCTACTTTTATGGTAGAGATGAATGAGACATCAAGTATTTTAAATAATCTGTCCAATAGATCTTTAATCTTATTAGATGAGATTGGTCGTGGTACTAGTACTTATGATGGTGTTTCAATTGCTTGGGCTATTGCAGAGTATATTCATGAACAAACTAATAACAGGGCAAAAACTTTATTTGCAACTCATTATCATGAATTAAATGAGATGACAAATCATTTTGATCGTATTAAGAATTTCAATGTGTCAGTAAAGGAAGTTGGCAAAAAAATATTATTTCTACGAAAACTTGTTGAAGGTGGATCTGAGCACTCATTTGGAATACATGTAGCTAAGTTAGCTGGTATGCCTAATAAGATTTTAAAAAGAGCAACTAAAATGCTTGAAAAACTAGAATCCAGTCATGGACTTAAGGATAATAAGAAAAGTAGAAAAAAAATTCGTGAGGTTATTAATAATGAAACAAGTGATATGCAATTGAGTTTTTTTCAATTAGATGATCCTGTTCTTGAGAATATTCGTCAAGAGTTATTGGATACTGACATTAATACTTTAACACCAGTTGAAGCCTTAATGAAACTAAATGAGATAAAGAAGCTAATTGGAGAGGGTTAATTTTTTATTCTTCTATCTTGGTTCATTAAAAAAGACTTCGTATGTTTGTCGCCCGAGTTTAAAATAATACTTGGAAAACAAGCGAGAGTAGCTCAGTTGGTAGAGCACAACCTTGCCAAGGTTGGGGTCGCGGGTTCGAATCCCGTCTCCCGCTCAAATTTTGAGTTTGGAGAATAGTTAAGAGTTCTTTAAATAAATAGTTTATCAGTCCGGATAAACAGATGCTCGAGTGGTGGAATTGGTAGACACGCCGGACTTAAAATCCTGTGGGCTTTTTGCCCGTGCGGGTTCAAGTCCCGCCTCGAGTACACAACGGAAGATTATCGAAAGATTTTCTTCCGTTTTTTGTATATATATTGAAAAAAGTAAATATTTTTAAGACTTTATTAAAAGTAATAAATGAACCTAAAACCTTTATATAAAACAAAGAAATTGGAGTTTTATACTTCTGAGGTATCAATTGCTTTAGAGATGCCATATTTTGATGCTGGTGTTTCAGCAGGTTTTCCTTCTCCTGCTGATGATTATATGCATGCTAAGTTGGATTTAAACCAACTTTTAGTGGAACACCCTTCTGCTACCTATTATGTGCGTGTAAATGGAGATTCTATGTTAGGGGCAGGAATAGTTAGTGGAGATTTATTAGTTGTAGATAGATCCCTTGAGGTTACTAATAACTGCATAGTAGTTGCTCACATAGACGGAGAGTTTACCGTAAAACGAATTAAAAAGACCAAAAATAAAATGTTTTTGCAAGCTGAGAACGAAAATTATAAACCTATAGAGATCACAGAAGAGATGGACTTTGAGCTGTTTGGAGTAGTAGCTCATGCAATACATCATTTCGTATGATAGGATTAGCCGATTGTAATAACTTTTACGCTTCATGTGAGAGGGTATTTAATCCTCAACTTAGGAACAAGCCTGTTGTGGTATTATCTAATAATGATGGATGTATCATTGCAAGAAGTAATGAATCCAAATCATTAGGTTTTAAAATGGGAGAACCTGTATTTAAAATCAAAGAATTGATCGAGAAACACAAAGTCAATGTGTTCTCTAGTAATTTTGCTCTGTATGGAGATTTATCTGATAGAGTAATGAATACTCTAAAGTCAGAGGTGGAAAGAGTAGAAATATACTCTATAGATGAGGCCTTTTTAGATTTCTCGGACTTAGTTACAACAGATAGAGCCTTGTCTATTAAGAGGAAAGTTCAGCAATGGACAGGTATACCTGTTTCCATTGGAATAGCGCCAACTAAATCTTTAGCAAAACTGGCTAATAATATTGCAAAAAAATATGTTAAGAAAGGCGTCTTCATTTTAGATGACGAAAGCCTTATAAAAAGAGTCTTAAATGTCTTTCCTATCGAGGACTTATGGGGGGTGGGTAGAAAGTATGCCAAGCGTTTGAAACAATCAGGGATTAATACGGCATTAGAGTTTATACATGCAGACCAAGAGTGGATAAGAAGAAATTTTTCTGTTAATGGTGTTCGTTTACAAAAGGAGCTTAAAGGAGAAAAGTGTTATGATTTAGAGCTGAGACCTACAAGGAAAAAGAATATTTGTACATCTCGTTCTTTCGGAAAAGAGATAAAGGATTACATAAGGATAAGAGAAGCCATTAGCACCTTTGCAAACACTTGTGCGATTAAACTCAGAAAAGAGAAGAGTTGTTGTTCTAAGATTCTAGTTTTCTTGATGACTAATCCTTACAATCCAAACGCTAAACAGTATCATCCGCACATAACTTTAGATTTTCAGACACCTACCAATGATAGTGCTGAAATAGTTAGTATGGCAAATAAGGCATTAAAAAGTATTTACCGAAATGATTGCATTTATAAAAAGGCAGGAGTAATTGTTCAGAATACGACACCACAAGAAGAGGTCCAGATGTCTTTATTTGATAAGGTTGATAGAGATAAAAGGAGAAGGTTGATGTATTCAGTAGATAAAATCAATATGTTGATGGGCAAAGATAAAATCCGATTGGCTGCTCAAGGTTTTGAAAGAAGATGGAAATTAAGGCAAGAGCGACTATCTCCTTGTTATACAACAAGATTTTCTGATATTTTAACGATAGATATTTAGTCTTACATTAATCTTTATTCCTATTATGAAAAGTTTAACAATAATACCTTACGAAGATAAATATCATAAGGATTTAAAAAAGATCTCTTTAGATTGGCTTAATCATTACGATTTGTATGAGGAAATAGATGGAGTAATGCTTGAAAATCCAAGAAAATATATTCTAGATAATGGCGGATGTATTCTTATGGCAAATTATGATAATAAAATTGTTGGAACAATAACTTTAAATAAGGTAAACAAGAATGTTTTTGAATTGATGAAACTTGGTGTTGTTAAAGAATATCAAGGATTAGGGATAGGTAAAGAGTTAGTATCATTTTGCATTAATTATTGTAAAGATAGAGGTATAGAAAAGATAACAGTCGAAACAAATACTAAACTTGACAAAGCAATGAAGCTGTATAAAAAGTTTGATTTTTTAGAAGTCCCTTTAGATAATATGAATTTTGATTTGTCAAATTTTAAAATGGAATTAATCCTAAGAAAAAATAAAAGAATTTGACTGCAAAAGTGACTCTTTATTCACCAATTGTTTCACCCATTAAGACACCTGTCTCAAAACCATTTTCTGTATTTTTTAAAATATCTTTTGAAAAATGTATTTTACCTTTTTCAAACAATAAAATGATTGTAGAACCTCCAAAAGCAAAGTAACCTTTTTCTGAACCTGCTTCAACTTGTGAGTTTGGTTGATATGATTGGATTATACTTCCAACCATCGTTGCTCCAATCTCAGATATTAATATGTCTCCATAATTATCTGTTTTCAAAGTGCTTATTGCTCTTTTGTTTTCACAAAAAATTCTTAAGTTTTTTTTAAGTGCTACAGGCGAAACAGAATAATAATAACCCTTAATAGTAGATGTTTTAGAAGGTATACCTTTTGCAGGAAAATGATATCGATGGTAATTTGAAGGGGCTAATCTAATAATTGCCATTGATCCGTTTTGATATTTTAGGCTAAGCTCTTTTGATATTAAAAATGTCTGTAGATTAAACATAGAACCTTTTATAAAAAAACTTTTACTTTTCTCAATTTCTTGAAAGGCTAATATCTTTCCATCTGCAGGTGATATTAAGTTCTCCCCAATCGGTCGTTTGGAAGGGTCTATTTTACGATAAAAAAAATGATTAAAATGATTGTATTTAGATATATCTTTTTCTTCGTAATCATTTATTTCAATATTGTATTCTAAAATAAATTTTTTGATTCGCTTTTTTGAAAATTTTGTATTCATCAACCATCCACAAATGGTAGAAATTAATTTTCTTTTGATTATTGTGTATAAAGTTAATTTGCCAAAGGGAGAATTATATAACCAATGCATAAAATTATTTGCTGGAACACGTTCAATTATCTCTCTTTTAGAAATACGATCTATATACTTTATTTCATCCATAAGTTGACATTATACACTGTAAATATAATTCTATTCAAATGATAGTATACAACAAAGTTCTAAACTTTGTTGTTCTTTAAAATTCAAAGTCTTAAATTTGTAGCACTAAAATTTATTAAATAACGAAAATATAATTATGAAAAAGATTTACTTAAGTATCTTATCACTAGTTACAGTAATGAGTTTGAATGCTCAGAAAATGGACTACGTGACTAAGCATGGAAACGATTTTAATTCAAACCCTATTCAAGAGAAGCCTTCTTCTTATCTTGAAAAGGCAACAGTAATTTGGAATGATGATTTCTCAGATCCAAACACATGGGTTATGACTAATACAGGTCCTGATCAACATGATTGGACTATTGAAACAGATCCAGTTAATGGTTTACCAAATGCTGCTGCTGCTTTAAATCCATTTTTAAGTGCAACTGCATCTAATGGATTTGCTGTAATTAATTCTGATCAAGCTCCAGGAAATGTTGATGGAGATGGTGCGATTATAGCTCAAATGACTACTGCATCGGCTATTGATTTATCACAATACCCTAATGTTGTATTAAAGTTTAGCCACAATTACAGATGGTGGCAAGAATCTAGAGTTGTAAGAGTATCAGGAGATGGTGGTGCTAATTGGACTGAATATCCTATGACTTATACAGTTGCTAGTGGATTAACATTTCCAAATGGACAACCTTACCCAGGTTTACAAAATTCTGGAAATCCAGAAATGGAAGTGATTAATATTTCTGCTGCTGCTGGAGGTTCAAGTAATGTACTAATTCAATTTGGTTATGATGATGGTGATTTTTGGGGATGGTATTGGGCTGTTGATGATGTTGAAATAGTTGAACAACCATTAGATGATATCCAAGTTAAATCAGCATGGTTTTCTGGAACTGGTAATGGTGGAACTGAATATGGAAGAACACCAATAGATCAAGTTGATCCAACTGGATATACGTTAGGAGCTGAAGTTTATAATTTTGGTGTAAATGATGCCACTAATATTCAGGTTAACGCTGACTACAATTCAGGTGCTATTACTTCAAATAGCTCATGGAATTTATTAAATTATGATTCTACTGCGTATATTGAAAATGCAGAAAACCCAACTTTAGCTGTTGGTGTTTATAATGGAACTTATACTGCAACTTGCGATGGTGAAACTGCTGGCGCGAATTTTGGTAATAATGTTTATGAAAGAAATTTCGAAATCACAAATGATATTTATTCTATTGATGGTTTAGGAAATCACCCTGCATCTACTCTTGTTACTGCTGCTATAGGAACATCATCTTTTACTGATGCTGCTGATGGTTTAGTTGTGGCTGCTCATTATCAATTTAAAAATGCGAGTGATGTTTCTGGTATACGTGTTATGTTAAATTCAGGAAGTGATGCAGGCGGAGAAATTTATGCTTCTATAAAGGATACATCTACTTTCTGGGCAGGCGATATGACTTCATTATATAATGCTACTCCGGTTACATTAACTGCTGCTGATGTTGCTGCAGGATATGTTGATTGCTGGTTCCCATCTGTAATCAATTTAAGCGCAGGAAATTACTATGCTGCTGTTGAATTGTATTCAAACGCTAATACAGCAGATGTAATTATTATTGATGATGCTACTGTTCCTCAACCTGCTGACGCTTCAGCAATATTCATTCCAGGTGCACAAGCTTATACTAATGGTGAAGCTATCGGTATTCGTATGTTAACAGGAAATGGATGGGGAGTTGGAATAGAAGAAAATTCTTTAACAGGAGTTTCTATATACCCAAATCCATCTAAAGGAATTGTAAATATTACTAATGAAAATAATGTATCGAACTCAATTGTTGTTTATGATATGTTAGGACAAGTTATTTTAACTAAGAATGTTTCGTCTGCAACATCTATTGATTTATCAGTAAATGGAACAGGAGTTTATTTAGTTGAAGTATCTAATAATAATGGCACTTTAGTAGAGAGAGTTGTTATTAAATAATTATATTTTCGAATAGTTAAAACTATTTTTATAAATGTAAAAGGGGGTAGCTTGCTACTCCCTTTTTTAATTGTATAACAACTTTCATTATTTTTGCAATAAAATTTTGATTATGAAGGCATATGTATTTCCTGGACAAGGAGCTCAATTTACTGGAATGGGAAAAGATCTATATGAATATTCATCTACTGCTAGAGATATGTTTCATATGGCTAATGATTTTCTTGGATTCGATATTACTAAGATTATGTTTGAAGGAACATTAGATGAATTGAAGCAAACAAAAGTGACTCAACCTTCAATTTTTTTACATTCAACTATTCTTACAGAATGTTTAAAAGAATCATTTGCTCCTTCTATGGTTGCTGGGCATTCTTTAGGTGAATTTTCAGCTTTAGTTGCGAATAAAGTATTAAGTTTTGAAGATGGCTTAAATCTTGTTTATAAACGTGCTTTAGCTATGCAAGAAGCATGCGAAGCTCAACCTACCACGATGGCTGCAATTATTGGATTAGATGATAACATAGTTGAACGTGTTTGTGATGATATAACAGACGTTGTCGCTGCAAATTATAATTGTCCTGGTCAATTGGTTATTTCTGGTTCTTTCCCAGCGATTGAAGAAGCCTGTAATAAATTAACAGAATTAGGCGCTAGAAGAGCTTTAGTTTTACCAGTAGGAGGAGCATTTCATTCACCTTTTATGGAGCCTGCACGTGAAAAGTTAGCATCTGCAATAGATACAATTGATTTCCATACTCCTACTTGTCCTATTTTTCAAAATTTTGTTGCTGAAGCGATTAATGATCCTATTGAGATTAAGCAAAATTTAATAGCTCAATTAACTGCTCCAGTTAGATGGACAGAAATTATGCGAAATATGATTACTGGAGGAGCAACCGAAGTGATTGAAGTCGGTCCAGGTAAAGTTTTGCAAGGTTTATTTAAAAAGATAGACAGAAATATAGACTGTTCTAGTGCTGTTGTAAATCAAAATTAATTTTTTGATGTATTTATAGTAGAGATATATTTTTTTAATTCTTGTTCATTTTCTTTTTCTAAAATCATTAGCTTATCCTCTGATTGAATTATTATATATCCGTCCAATCCATCAATTAAAGCGGTTCTATCATTAGGGATATTTATAATGCAGTTTTTAGTGTTAAATGTATTTATTTTATTGCCAATTACTGCGTTGTTATTTTCATCTTTATTTAGATGAAGATCTAAACTTCCCCATGTACCTAAATCTGACCAATCAAAGCTTGCAGGGACAACATCAATATTTTTAGCATGTTCCATTATTGCGAAATCAATTGATATATCGTCACATGATGCAAATGCAGAGTTAATTACATTTTGTTCATTAACATTATTATATATAGATAAATCTTCGCAGAAAAGTTTAAATAATGATGGTTGAAATTTTTCTAATGCATTTAGAACAGTTGAAGACTTCCAAATGAAAATACCTGAATTCCAAAAAAAGTTTCCAGAGTTTAAAAAATCATTTGCAGTTTTTAAATCGGGTTTCTCTCTAAACTGTTTAACAGGTATTGTTTTATTATTTTTCGTTTTATTATTCTCTTCAACCTCGATATATCCATAACCTGTATCCGGTCGGGTAGGTTTGATTCCAATGGTGATAATTTTATCATTTGATGCTCCATCAATACTTATTTCAATAGAACTCTTAAAATTATCTTCTTGAAGAATTAAATGATCTGCAGGTGAGATAATAAGAGTTGCATTTTTATTAATTGAATGAATTTTTCCTGCAGCATATGCAATACATGGTGCAGTGTTTTTACGTTCAGGTTCTGTTAAAATTTGTGAAGGTTTAAGGTTGGGAAGTTGCTCTAAAACCAAGTTTTTGTATAATGCATTTGTTACAACATATATATTCTCTTTAGGGGAAATGTTAAGTAGGCGTTCATAAGTCATTTGGATTAATGATTTACCAATGCCTAGTACATCTAAAAATTGTTTAGGTTTTTCAGGAATAGACATTGGCCAAAATCTACTTCCGATTCCACCAGCCATAATTATACTATAATTATTATTCATCTTTTATCTCGTTAACACGTATTAATCTATTTATTAAATATTTCTTGTTTGATTTTTTTTCCAAACAAAGATAGCGAGTTCTGCGTAGCTCGCCTTTTAGGAAAGTCTTTCCATTAAGGACAAAAGTACTGTTTTTATTAATTTTCTCAAGTGGAATTTCATTATTAGGATTTTCATCATATTTCATAAGGACTCGACTTAGATGAATGTCTGTACAGGATGATGCTTTAATATTATTTAATCCTTTTTCTAAAGCATGCTCTATATCTAAGGGTAATTTTTTTAATTTAATTATAGGAATAAGTAGTTTTGAATATATTTTTTTCCATTCTTTACCATGTGGTAGTACTGAATTCCCGTTTATCCTCCAATTAATTAAATGAGCAAATTCATGAAGAGTAGTTATCAAAAAAGAGTATTTATTTAAATTTTCATTAATAGTAATTATAGGAAGATCATTTTTCATACCTGTTCTAAAGTCTCCTAATTTTGTTTTTCTAGCCTTTACAATTTTGAATTTAACGGAATGTTTTAATAATAAACTTACAACTATGTCTATGTATTCTATAGGTAAATAGTATTTTAAGAGAGATTCGTATTCTTGTTTCTCAGTTTTCAAGATATTATAATTTATTTATCTTTAATTTCGAATAAATTGTCATCATTAAAAATACAATTAACTTTACTGTAAGTGATAAGTTTATTAAAAAATATAGGAAAGTTTGTTCAAATGCTTTGGGTAGTATTTTCAATACCTGAAAAATGGGGTGTATTTCGTAAAAGATTATTTGATGAAATACAAATTATAGGAGTTAATTCTATACCAATTGTTGCTATAATGTCGACTTTTATTGGAGGTGTAATTGCTCTTCAAACTGCGTCTAACATGGATTCTCCATTTCTTCCAGAATATACTATTGGCTATATTACAAGGTCTAGTACTATACTAGAGTTCTCCCCAACAATTATATCATTAATATTGGCCGGAAAAGTTGGGTCAAATATCACATCAGAGATTGGAACTATGAGGACGACAGAACAAATTGACGCTCTTGAAATTATGGGAGTGAATAGTTTAACTTATTTAGTTTTACCTAAAATCATAGGTGCAGTTTTGTTTTTTCCAGTTTTAATAATTTTCTCCATGGGACTTAGCTTAATAGGAGGTTGGTTAGCTCTAGTTGCCTCAGGTTTAGCTTCGACAGAGACCTATATTGTTGGTATTCGTTCATTTTTTGAGATAGGTAATATATATTATGCACTTACTAAAACAGTTGTATTTGCTTTTCTTATTATTTCTATTTCTTCTTTTTATGGTTATTATACTAAAGGAGGTGCATTAGATGTTGGTAAATCAGCGACACACGCTATTGTAACTAGTAGTGTTGTTATTTTAATTGCAAATTTTTTATTAACTCAAATGATATTATTATGATAGAAGTAAAGGGAGTTAGTAAGTCATTTGGAGAAAATAACGTTTTGTCTGATATTAGTGCAAAATTTGAAAAGGGTAAAGTTAATTTAATTATAGGTCAATCTGGAGAGGGAAAATCAGTTTTAGCAAAATGTATTGTAGGTTTACATGAACCAGATAGTGGGGCGGTATTTTATGATGATAGAAATTTTACAGAGATGTCTCGTAAAGGCAAAAAGCTTATTCGTAAAGAAATAGGTATGCTTTTTCAAGGTTCAGCATTATTTGATTCAATGACAGTTGAACAGAATGTAATGTTTCCTTTAACTATGTTTTCTGAAATGAATAAACAAGATAAATTAGATCGTGTCAATTTTTGTCTTGAACGTGTTAACCTTTATGGGAAAAACAATTTATTTCCTTCAGAATGTTCTGGAGGTATGCAAAAAAGAATTGCTATTGCTAGATCAATATCAATGAATCCAAGATATTTATTCTGTGATGAACCAAATTCTGGTTTAGATCCCAAAACAGCTATTGTTATTGATAATCTAATACGTGAGATTACATATGAGTATAATATGACAACAGTTGTAATAACACATGACATGAATTCTGTAATTGAAATAGGTGATACAATATTATTTATTCATAACACAAAAAATTGGTGGCAGGGTAACCGTGATAATATTATTACAACAAAAAATAAAGAAGTTTTGGATTTTGTATATGCTTCTGATTTTATGAAAGAAATTCGCTCGTCAATTCAAGGAAAGCAAAGTTAAAAGTAAAAGTTATATCCAAAATGTATTTTACTATTACTAAATAAGATTGGGTTGTCAAATTGTTTTCCCAATGCATATGATATAGAAAAAATACCCAAGTCTGTTCTAAAAGAAAACCCTAATCCTAATCCAAAAGGTAAATCTTGATAATATGAACTACTATTATTTTCGTACCAGCTTTGGTCATAAAATGCAAATACATTAGAATTTTTGTCTAAAAGAAACCTATATTCAATTGTTGTTGTTGTTTTGGTAGTTGCGTATAGTTCATCTTCATTAAATCCACGTTGATTAGATAGCCCGCCATATCTATAAACTTCATTTTCAAATATTTCATCTGCAGAATAATGTTCAGTTAAATTTGATAAATAAAGAACATGTCTTTTATATATAGGGATAAAGTAGTTCAATTTTAACTTCATTTGATAAATTATAGAATTAATAATAGTGTTATTATTATTTATTCTCGACTTACGACTACCAATATTAGATTCAATTAAAATCTTTATTCCTTTAGTAGGGTTAGGTAAGTAATCAATATTTTGATATGAATAAGAAATACCATAGCTATTGGAATTTGTGTTACCTAATTTAGAAAAAGAAGGGTTATTATTTCCGCCAGAAAGAATATTTGAATTTATATTCTGATAATAAGCTTTTATATAGCTGCCATTTTTTAGAAAATACTGTATTCCAATTTTTGATTTTAATTCAAGAAAAGAAGTATCTCTTTTATATAAGTTAAATGTTCCATCTAATCCGAATGATGAATTAAATAAAAATGGATAGTTTAAGTTAGCATCTAATGATTGTGTTTGTATCTGAATACTTTGCCATTTAATATCGATTAATTCTCCTCTATGAAAAATGTTTTGAAGTCTTAATTTTAACTCACCTGTTAAAAGTATCTTTTCTGAAATAGGGTCGGGCTGAAAACCAATAATTCCATTTATAGTATTTGTAGGAATTGATTTTAAATATAAAAATAGCTCTACACCTTTATCGGTGAACAATATTTCAGAAGGTTTAATTTCTTTTAAAAAAGCTATCTGTTCAATACGCTCTGATATTTTTTTTCTACTTGATTCTTTATAAGGTTGACCAATTTTTATTCCAATTAAATTTGAAATATATTTGTTTGAAATGGAAGAGTCTCCTTTCAGATTAATTGTATTCCAATTATAGTAGGGGCCTCTTGTTATTTCTATTTCTGCTATTAGTTTGTGTTTTTTTATAATAGGATTCTTCAGTCTAACTTTAGCAAAAGGGAAACCATTATTAATGTATGTATTAAGAGTATTAACCAATATTTGATTTACTTCATCTGGAGTAAATGGAGTATTAAGTATTACTTTTTCATTTATTTTACCGTGTTTTCTTAAAAAATTAAGTTCATTTTGATTTATATTTAATTTGCAAGAATGGAACTTAGGACCACTAATAAAGTCAACTAAAATAGTTTTTTTATTAAATTTCACACTGTCAATGGATGCTAATAGAAAGCCTTTTTTGACCGCATTAATTTGTATTTGCTTTATATATTTAATGGCATTAGTACTATCTTTGAATATAGTCTTCCTGTTTTTTACTATTTTTTTTAAGCTATCATTTGAAAAAATCAGTCTATAGTTTTCTTGTCCTATAGATGGAAATGATAAAAATAGAATTAACAATAAAAGAAACTTGTTCATTAGTATTATAAAACGAAGTGAAAATTAGTTTATTTTAAGCTTTCAAACATTCATTGTTAACAACAAAATTACTTTAATAGTGTAATTTATCTTAGCTTTGTCGTTTAATTTATATATTTAGAAAACTAGATAATGATCAAAATCAAAATTATTATGAAGAACAGATTAAGTTTAATATTTATTGGGTCCGCTTTATTGTTTTTTCTATCTGCCTGTGGTGCTTCCAAAGGAGCGCATTGCGATGCATATGGAAGTATAGATGAAATTGAAAATTCAGATTTAGCTAATCTTTAAAAAATTAAGGTTTACTTTTTCTTAATTCAAAGTTTTTTCCAAGATATACTTTTCTCACTTGCTCATCATCTGCTAGCTCTCTAGCAGTACCAGATTTTAGTATGCTTCCTTCAAATAGAAGATACGCTCTATCTGTTATAGATAAAGTCTCTTGTACATTGTGATCAGTAATTAGTACACCAATATTTCGTTTTTTTAAATCTGAAATAATTTTTTGAATATCTTCAACTGCAATTGGATCAACTCCAGCAAAAGGTTCATCTAATAAAACAAATTTAGGTTCTGTTGCTAGAGCACGAGCTATTTCAGTTCTCCTTTTTTCTCCTCCTGAAAGTTTATTCCCTAAGTTTTTACGTACATTTTCTAAGCTAAATTCATTAATTAATTTTTCGAGTTTTATATCTCTTTCTTTTTTATTTAGATTAGTCATTTCTAGAATAGCCATAATGTTATCTTCGACAGATAATTTACGGAAGACTGAAACTTCTTGTGGTAAGTAACCAATTCCCATTTGCGATCTTTTGTACATTGGAAGAGAAGTTATGTCTATTTTATTTAAGAAGACTTTTCCAGAGTTAGGTTTCACCAATCCTACAATCATATAGAATGAAGTTGTTTTTCCAGCGCCATTTGGCCCAAGAAGTCCTACAACTTCTCCTTGATTAACTTGAATAGAAACTCCCTTTACTACATTTTTACCTTTGTAAGATTTTATTATTTTATCTGTATATAACTTCATTTTTTTATCAAATTACATTTTTTTAATGTAGTAATTATTTTTATTTGTTTTTTTCTACACGTTTTGCTATTAATATACTAGATTCATATAGTAGAGCAATAGGTATACCTACTATAATTTGACTTATTAAATCAGGTGGAGTTATTATAGCAGCTAATATAAGAATACAAATAATAGCATGCTTTCGATATTTTTTTAGAAATCTTGAACTTAAAATCCCCAGCTTTGTAAATAAGTATGAAATGATAGGTAAAAGGAATAATATTCCCGAGAAAAAAACAGTTGATAGTATTGTGCTCATATATGAATTAATTGTAAAAATATTATCAATTTTTGTGCTTATTTTATATGATCCAAAAAATTGAACAGTTAGAGGTGCAACTACAAAATATCCAAAAGATATACCTAAAAAAAATAATGAAGAGATATAAAAAACAATTCCTTTTGTGACCGATTTTTCGGTGTATTTTAATCCAGGTTTTACAAAAGCCCAAATTTGATAAAATATAAATGGGAATGCGATAATTATACCTCCTATAATACTCATCATTAAAGCATAAGAGAACTGTCCAGAAACTGTCATACTTTGCATTTTAACAGGAATTGTTTCAAGACAAATGTTTAAATATCTGCATATTATTTTAAAAGAGATAAAATCAGGGTTTTTCATTGAAAGGAAAATTTTTTCCATTATCCATTCTTGAAAAAACCATATTACTATTGCAAATAAAATAATAGATATGCTGATTCGAACAAGCCTCCATCTGAGTTCTTCAAGATGGTTTAAGAAGGTCATTTGTTTATCTTCTTCCATATCCGTAAAATTAGTTAATCCTATTTTTTTTTACTAGAAAAGGTATAATTAATATAAAGCTTCACTTTTTTATTTTAATTTCTATGTTATAGTATTACATGTATTTATTTTGAGTAACTTAGAATAGGATTCATAGTTTTTCCCAAAATGGAAGACAAAGATTTAAAAAGTGCATTAAAATTATATTTTGGCTTTGATAGTTTCAAAGGCGAACAAGAAGGAATTATTAAAAATGTATTAAACAAAAAAAATACATTTGTTATTATGCCTACAGGTGGTGGTAAATCAATGTGTTATCAACTGCCAGCTATGATGTCAAATGGAACAGCTGTTATTGTATCTCCTTTAATAGCTTTAATGAAGAACCAAGTAGACTCAATTCGTAATATAAGAAATGATGATTCTATAGCTCATTTTCTAAATTCTTCACTTAATAAAACAGAGGTTTTTAATGTTAAAAATGATATTACATCCCAAAAAACAAAGCTTCTATATGTGGCTCCGGAGTCTTTAACTAAAAAAGAAAACATTGAATTTCTTAAATCTGTTACAATATCTTTTTTTGCTATAGATGAGGCTCATTGTATATCAGAATGGGGTCACGATTTTAGACCCGAATATAGAAGGTTGAGAGAAATTTTTGAAGAAATATCTAATGTTCCAATTATTGCTCTAACTGCAACTGCTACACCTAAAGTTCAGCATGATATTCAAAAAAACTTGAATATGTTAGATGCTGTAATTTTTAAATCTTCATTCAATAGAGAAAATCTTTTTTATAGAATTCTACCTAAAAAAGATGTAGAAAAACAGATTATAAAATATATAAGCGGAAAGAAAGGAAAAAGTGGGATTATTTATTGTCTAAGTAGAAAAAAAGTTGAGGAAGTTGCAGCTCTTTTACAGGTCAATGGTATTAATGCATTACCTTATCATGCAGGTCTAGACTCAACTTCTAGAGCTAAACATCAAGATATGTTTTTGATGGAGGATGTAAATGTTATTGTTGCAACTATTGCTTTTGGTATGGGTATTGATAAACCAGATGTTCGTTTTGTAATTCATTATGATATACCAAAATCATTAGAGAGTTATTATCAAGAAACAGGAAGAGCCGGTCGTGATGGTGGAGAAGGCGATTGTATTTCATTTTATAGATATAAAGATATAGAAAAGTTAGAAAAATTTTTACAGGGGAAACCATTAGCAGAGCAAGAAATCGGTCGTCAATTATTAAGTGAAATTTCTTCCTTTGCTGAAACATCTGTTTGTAGACGTAAAATGATCCTTCATTATTTTGGTGAGGAGTTTGATCAGCATAAATGTAATTCTATGTGTGATAATTGTAAGGAACCAAGGGAAAGTTTTGAAGGTAAAGAATATGTTAATTCCTTATTGTCTGTTGTTGAATTATTTAAAGAAAATCAGAGAGCAAAACATTATTGTGCGTTTTTATCAGGTGTTATTAATAGTGATATTAAGGCCTATGATTATGATAAATTACCTCTTTTTGGTATAGGTAAAGAAAAAGATGAGCATTTCTGGAATGCTATTATAAGACAGTGTGTTGTAACAGGTTTGCTTTCAAAAGATATTGAATCGTATGGTACTTTAAAATTTACCGAAGCGGGAAGGAAATTTAAAAAAAATCCTACTTCATTTTTGTTAATTAAAGAACGAGACTACTTGGTCACTGATGTTGATTCTCCTTCAAGTAATGCTGTAGACCTTTCTCTTGATCAAGTATTATATAATGATTTAGTTGACTTAAGAAAAAGAATATCTAAAGAAAAAAATATACCACCATTCGTTATTTTTCAAGAGCCATCCTTACAAGATATGTGTTTTCAATATCCCATTTCAATTGAAGAATTAATAAATATTCAAGGTGTTGGACGAGGAAAGGCTCAAAGGTATGGTGAACCATTTATTGAATTGATAAGTCAATATGTTAATGATAATGAGATTGAAAGACCTCAAGATTTGGTTATGAAGTCTGTTGTAAATAAATCAGGTCTTAAAGTACAATTGATTCAGAATATCGATAGAAAATTACCTTTAGAAGATATTGGGCGTGCTCAAGGTAAGAATATTGAAGAGATTGTTGATGAAATTCAAGCTATTGTTGCATCAGGTACTCGAGTTAATATTAATTATTATATTGACGATATTTTAGATTCTGATTCACAGGACGAAATTTACACATATTTTTCTGAAGCTGAGACTGATAATTTGGTAGAGGCACATAATGAGTTTGACGGTGATTATTCTGAAGAAGAACTGAGATTAATGTGGATAAAATTCATGAGTGAAATGGCTAATTAATTTATAGTTATTTTTTTTCAATTCAAAAAGTTTTTATTTAATTCGATTTGTTTGTATTTTATATAGTTAATTGATTATTAACTAACAAAAAGATAAGATATGAAACAATTTACGATATTTTTTATGCTTATATATTTTAACGCTGTTTTTTCACAAAAAAATGAGATTAGTATTCATCAACTTCAGTTAAGTGAATATAATGAAAAGGGTAATTCATATTCAGAATATTATGAAAGTATGCCTATTGAAAAGTCTAATTTTTTAAAGTCTAATTGTAATCTTGAAAAAATTGTTTATGGATGGCATCCATATTGGGTTGGAAGCGCATATCAAAATTATCAATGGGATTTGCTTTCACATTTTTCTTTTTTTAGTTATGAGGTTAATGCTGTTGATGGAGAGCCAAATAGTACTCATGGATGGAGTACAAGTTTAGCAGTAGATTCTGCTTTATCTAATGGTGTAAAAGTTACCTTATGTGTAACACTTTTTTCAAATCATGGAGTTTTTTTTGGTAGTTCTTCATCACAACAGACTTTAATTAATAATTTAATTAATCTTGTCTCATCAAGGGGGGCACATGGAGTTAACATTGATTTTGAAGGACTCCCAAGTTCACAAGCTACAAATTTTGCCAATTTTATGGTTAATTTATCTAGCCAAATGCATGCCGCAATACCTGGATCTGAAGTTAGTACTGTATTGTATGCTGTTGATTGGAATGATGTTTTTGATTTTTCTATTATGGAACCTTTTGTTGACCATTATATTATTATGGGATATGCCTATTATTATTCAGGTAGCTCAGTTGCTGGTCCAACAGATCCTTTATATCATTTTGGTTCAACATATAACTATACACTTTCAAGGAGTATTACTTATTATTTGGACAAGGGATGCCCAAAAAACAAGTTAGTATTAGGCCTACCTAATTATGGTTATGAATGGTCTACTTTGGATTTAAGTGTACCTTCGTCAACATTAGGCTCAGGAGTAGCAAGGACATATTCTTATGTTAAAAATAATATTTCTGGTAATTATTCTTCAATGAACCATTTTTGGGAAGACAATAGCTTTACTGATATTTTTATGTTTAATAATGGAGAAAATCGCCAATGTATTATATCACTTGATTCTGCTTGGATAAAACGATTGAATCATGTTAGACAAACAGGTATAGCCGGAATAGCTATTTGGGCACTTGGTTATGATAATGGCTATAATGAATTATGGGATATAATTGAAAATTATTTAACAGATTGTTATTCTGATCCATGCTCAGGTGTTTTTTATGATTTTGGTGGTCCAAAAAATTATTATAATGATGAAGATTATATATGGACTATAGCTCCTCCAAATGCAACATCGATTGATGTTGATTTTATAGAATTTGATATTGAAGAAAATTATGATTATTTATATGTTTATGATGGATTAGATGAAAATTCGCCTCAAATATTAGGGAGTCCTTTTACTGGTACAATAGGCCCTGGTTTTATTACATCTTCATCTGGAGCATTAACATTTCGATTTACATCAGATGGTGCAACAGTTAAATCTGGTTTTTTTGCTTCTTATACTTGTTCTCAACAGGCCGCTCCTATAGCTAGCTTTTCACACGGAGAATTGAATATATGTCTTGGTGATTCAATTCAATTAACTAATACTTCAACGGGAGGTAGTTCATACCTTTGGTCAACTTCTTCAGGTGGTTTATCGAGTAGTACGGATGAGAACACTTATTTTTTTCCTTTAACTTCAGGTAATTATTCAATTACTTTAGAGGTTTTTAATAATATAGGAGTTGATCAAATTAGTCAAAATTTATTAGTAAATATTGATCAACCACCTTTAGCTATTGCATCTGCAAGTGATGTTAATTTGAGTTTACCCTCTGCAATTGTATATTTTTCCAATATAAGTATTAATGCTACAGATTATTTTTGGGATTTTGGAGATGGAAATTATTCTTTAGACCAAGATCCTTGGCATGAATATACTCAAAATGGGACATATGACGTCTTATTAATTGCAATGAACGATGGTTGTGATAATGATACATTATCTATTCAAATTAATGTTGGTACACAAGGGGTTATTAATCTTTTAGATCAAAAAATTTATTTGTATCCAAATCCATTTAAATCAAATATATATGTTGAATCTTATGAGCTAATTAAAGAGTTGATTATTTACGATTTTAATAGACGTGTTGTTTTAAGAGAAAATGTTGATGATTTTAAAATGAAAATTAATGCCTCACAAATTTCAAATGGATCTTATTTACTTGAGATTAGACTTAGCACAGGTGTTTTATATAGAAAAGTAATTAAGGTGTAGAAAATGGTGCTAATGCCATCATTTGCATCCCAATTTTTAGTGCTTCATCATCAATATTAAACTTGGAATTATGTAAACCAAATTGTATCCCTTTATTTTCATTTTTCACCCCTAAACGAAAAAAACAAACGGGCACTTTTTGGGAATAAAAAGCAAAGTCTTCAGAGGTCATTCTTAAAGGTAATTCATGCACTTTTGATTTGCCTAATAATTTTTCTGCGGCGACTTTCATTGATGAAGTAAGCTCACTATTATTTTTTAAATAAGGATAACCATTACTTATTTCTACTTTAGCTTTTCCTCCAAATGATACTGCAATGTTCTCCGCTGTTTTTGTTATAAGTTTTAAGCCTTCTTTTCTCCATTTTTCATTCATTGTTCTAAATGTTCCCTTTAATTTAGCGACTGAAGGAATAATGTTCGTTTCTCCTATAGCCTCAAAGTGACCAAATGACAATATACAAGGTGTTTTTGGGTCACATTTTTTAGTGATAATTTCTTTGGTTGATTGAATAACATTTGCTCCAATTATTATAGGATTTATACACTCATTTGGAATTGCAGCATGTCCACCTTTACCTTTAATAGTTATGTATATTTCATCACAAGAGGCCATATAGACACCTTCTTTAAAACCAACATTTCCGACTTCCATATCAGGGAAAACATGTAAAGCAAACATTTTTGAGACAGTAGGGTTTTCTAATACTCCATCTTTTATCATATATGTCGCTCCTCCTGGATTTTTTTCTTCTCCTGGTTGAAAAATTAGTTTTATTGGTTTTGGCAATGAATTTCTCAGTTCATATAATATTTCTGCTGCACCTAATAAAATAGAGGTATGAGCATCATGACCACAAGCATGCATAATTCCATCAAATTTTGATTTATAAGGAATGTTATTCTCTTCTAATATAGGTAAGGCATCTAAATCTGCTCTTAATCCAATTACGGAATCATTTTTTGTATGATGCTCACCTTTAATCATTGCAACTACTCCAGTATTTCCAACCTCTATTTCAGGTTTTAAATTAATTGATTCAAGGTGATTAGCGACATACGCCATAGTGTTGTATTCTTTATAGCTTAATTCTGGATTCGCATGAATATGTTCTCTAATTGATTTTACTTTTTCAAAGAGTTCTTCTGAACGTTTTATAATTATGTCTTGAATTGAATTAATCATTAGATAATTTATTATATCTTATTGATGGATCTAGGAGATTCATAAGTTACTATCTTTAATGTTAAAGATAATGATTCGTTTTTAATCATTCCAACATTAAATTACACCCCCGAGTATCAGAGTTATCAAAACGACCCATAAGTTTAAATCCTGTTGGAACAATTTTGCCAAGGTCTTGTGTTGCTATGAATGAGCAACTATTGATATTAGCAAGATCAATTATATTAATCCCACCTGTTTTGCCATCTAAGACATAATTAAATGGGTCATTAATATCTCTAATTAATATTTGCATAGTTGCGCTTTCTTGAAAAATTTGATCATTAATGCTATATGATTGTGAAAGTAGTTCAGTCATACCATACTCTGAATAGATAGACTTATTATTAAGTCCCTTTTTCAAAATAGAATGTAGTTCTTTTTTACTTATTTCTTTTCGTTTTCCTTTCATGCCTCCTGTTTCAATGATTATGGCTTGTGATAAATCTAGATTTAATTTCGCTAAATCAAGAAGTGAATATGATACACCAAATATAATAACCTTCTTTCCAGCTTTTAAACCCTCATTATATGATATAAGTATTTTTTTGATGTCTGACAGAAAATAACCAGAAAATTGATTATTTGTTTTATTAATTAAGTCATCAACCATATAGATAAGACTAGAATTTTTTTGTTCTTTGTAGTTAGGCAAAAGTGCTATTATAACTTGGTCTTTAGGATTACCTATAACTTTATTATATATTAAATTGAATGTTTTTATATAAATCTTTATATCTGATACATGATGTTGACTTTTGATTCCAGTTGTCCCGCTACTTTTGAAAGTAATATCAATACTTTTATCGTTAGTAATTATATCATGTGTTTTAAAAAAAGAAATTGGTAAAAAAGGAATTTCTTTAAGGCACTTAGGTTTAGGAAGATTTAAGAGTTTAATATATTCTTTGTAGACAGAGTTATTTTTAGCTTGATAATTATACACCTCTAAAGCTATTCTTTTGAATTCATTTTCATTTTGAATTTTAAATATTTTTTTATCGAGATCCATTTTTGGACTGTTAGAATAATATTCCAGCTAGGATAGCGGTTGACATACTAGCTAATGTTCCACCAATAAGCGCTTTAAATCCATATTTTGCAAGAAGGCTCTTTTTTTCTGGAATTAAAACCCCTATCCCACCAACTTGAATACCAATGGATGCAATGTTTGCGAAGCCACACAAAACATAGGTGCTCATAATTATAGTCTTTTTAGAAAGTTCGTCTTGAATATTACCAAGGTGAGGATAAGCAATAAATTCATTTAATATTGTTTTTTCTCCAAGAAGTTGGCCAAAATACATACAATCTTGCCATTCAACACCCATTAACCATGATATTGGTGCTAAAAGATACCCAGCAATACTTTCAAAACTTAATTTAGTATACATTCCACCAGATGCTATTATATCATTTAGAGAAGTCCAGTCGCCTACTTTTCCTAAAGTATAGTTTACAAGAGCAATTAAACTCATAAATACCAATAACATTGCCCCAACATTGGCGGCTAATTTCAGTCCATCTATCGTTCCGTTAGTTATTGCTTCTAATGAATTTGATCCAATCTTTTCTTTTGGTACATCTAGGTTTTTATTAATTTGATTTGTTTCAGGCACTAAAATTTTAGAAAAAACAATTGCTGCGGGTGCCGACATAAATGATGCCGTTAATAGATGTTTTGCATAAAATAATTCTTTCATTTGGTCACCTTCTCCTAGAATTCCAATAACAGCTGCAAGAACTCCACCGGCAATTGTAGCCATTCCTCCAACCATTAAACACATGATTTCGGATTTTGTCATTCTTTTTAGATATGGTTTAACAAGCAAGGGTGCCTCTGTTTGGCCAATAAATATATTTGCCGCTGCTGAAATACTTTCCGCACCTGATATTCCTAATGTTTTGTTCATAAACCAAGCCAATCGTTTTATAATCCATTGTAGAATGCCAAAGTAATAAAGTAAGCTTGATATAGCAGCGAAGAAAATTATTGAAGGTAAAATCCATGTAACGAAATTCATTAATATTGGGTCTATTTGATTAGAGCTCATACTTTTAAATAAGAATTCTGCTCCATCATGAGAGAAATTAATGATTTTTGTAAATGCTTTTGATAACCAATCAAAAATTACTGAAACAAAAGGTACCTTTAGTATTATTAAAGCTAATATTATTTGAATAATTGTTCCACGTAATACTAACTTCCAATTGATGTTCTTTTTATCTTTACTAAATATATAGCCTATGAAAAAGAGCATACTAATACCAAGTAGACCTCTTAATATAGATATAAAAGTAATATTTGACCCTTTTGCACTAATTTTATCATGGTAAGCATACCGTTTTGACTCTTTCGTCAAAACGATTTTATTTTTAGAGTTAAAAATGATGGGATACTTAGATATTGTATCTAAATTTTGATTTATTGTGGTTAGTTCTAATGTATTTTTGTTCACCTTCCACTTACCTGTTTTTTGTTTTGTTAAAAGCGTATCATTATTTATGAATCTTCCGTTCTTTTTAAGCGTAAGGGTGAAACTTTTCCTAAAGTATATTGTATCCTCAAATTTATCTTTGGCTTGAGTCGGAAGGGTAATAAATAGTAATAAAAAAAAGATAAATTTAAGCTTTCCTTCTTTTAATTTCATCTCTAATTTTTGAAGCAAGTTCATAGTCTTCTCCATCTATAGCTTGGTTAAGTTGATTTTCTAGTTCTGTAATTGAAATTTTTTCAATGGTTTGTTTTGCCTCCTCTTCTATTGTATCGGTTAAGAGTTCATTATCTTTTATAGATTCTTTGTCCAATAGAATCCCCGCACTTGATAATATATGTTCATACGTATAAATAGGACAGTCAAACCTTACACCAATTGCAATAGCATCAGATGTTCTTGCATCGATTTCAATAGTTTTTTGATTTTGAATACATACTAACTTGGAGTGAAATATACCTTCAACAAGTTTGTGAATTATAATTTCATTAACTTCTATTTTAAATTTTGAAGCAAAGTCTTTAAATAAATCATGTGTTAGAGGTCTTGAAGGGACCATTTTTTCTAGTTCTATTGCAATAGCCTGAGCTTCAAATCCTCCAATAATTATAGGAAGCCTTCTATTACCATTTTTTTCAGATAAGACTAAAGCATAAGCTCCTGATTGTGTTTGGCTATATGATAATCCGATGATCTCAAGCTTTATTTTATCCATAATTTAATAGATTATTCTATCCATATTATTTCTAATATAACTAATTAATTTACAAATAATTTAACCATTATATTGGTAAAAAAATTATTTCTATATATGTTTAGTTTGAAGCCTTGAATTTTTTTATTGATTCAGTTAGCCTTGGTAATACTTCAAAAGCATCACCAATAATTCCATAGTCTGCAGCTTTAAAGAAAGGTGCTTCAGAATCAGTATTAATTACGACGATTGTTTTAGAACCATTAACACCAGCTAAATGTTGAATTGCACCAGATATACCAGCAGCAATATATAAATTAGGTCGAATAGCAATGCCTGTTTGACCAACATGTTCATTATGAGGCCTCCATCCAATATCTGACACAGGTCTCGAACAGGCTGTCGCAGCACCCAACTCTTTAGCTAAATCTTCAATTATATTCCAGTTTTCAGGCCCTTTAAGTCCCCTCCCTCCAGAAACAACCAATTCTGCTTCTGGCAGTGGGATGTCACCTTCTATTTTTTTAGTATCAATTAATTTAATTCTAGTATCTCCTGCACTTCCATTAAAATCTTCAATAATACAATTAGATTGATTTTTTTCCGGTTGAATACTATTTGGTAATACTGATATGATTCTTTTTTCAGAATAAATTTTTACATTACCAAATGCTTTTCCAGAAAACACATTTACTTTTATTTTATCCCCGTTAGGGATTTCTATAGCACCAGAAATTAATCCTGCTTTTAATTTTACGGATAACCTTGGAGCAATTGTTTTGGCAACTGTATCATGAGAAAAAACAATTGTATTTGCATTCGTTGATTCAACAGCGGAGCCTATAATACGAGTTAATTGTTGAGAGTCTTTTCCTGAAAAGGAACTATCAATTAATATTTTTTTTGCTCCATATTCACCTAATTTTGATAGGCTTGATTCATCTTTAGGTCCTGTTGTAATTACTATAACTTGTTCTTCTAATTTTTTTGCGTATGTAACTACCTCATAGGCATTTTTTGTAATGCCATTCTCACTATTTATATATACTAGTACTGCCATCTTATATTACTTTAGCTTCGTTATGTAATAATTCTACCAATTCATCTATGTTTTCAGGATTAATCATTTTACAAGCTGATTTAGCTTCTGGTAGATTATAACTTTCAAATTTTGTTAATGATTCTACATCTATAGGAGGAACAATATTTAGAGGTTTTGTTCTAGCTGCCATAATTCCTCTCATATTTGGTATTCTTTGTTCAGCCATTCCTTTAGCGCAAGAGATAACTACTGGTGTATTAACTTCTAGAACTTGAATTCCCCCTATATCTTCTGATTCTATTTTCAGAGTGTTACCATTAGCTTCTAATTTTGAAGCCAATGAAATAAAAGGTAAATCCATATCTTCAGCAATCATTCCACCAACTTGAGAACCGTTATAATTAATCGTTTCTTTCCCTGTTAGTATCATGTCAAAATTATTTTTCTTTGCATATTCTGATATTTGCATTGCAACAGAGTAAGCATCTTTGGGGTCTGTATCTATGCGAATAGCATTATCTGCTCCAATTGCAAGAGCTTTTCTCATAATCGCTTCATCTTGAGAATTTCCAACTGTAATAATTGATACTGAACCTCCATTTTCTTCTTTTAATTCAAGAGCACGAACTAATGCGTACCATTCATCATATGGATTAACAATGTATTGGACTCCTTCTTCATTGAACTTAGAATTATTGTCTATGAAAGATATTTTCGAAGTTGTGTCAGGAGATTTGCTTATACAAACAAGTATTTTCATTATTTTAATTTGGTTTAAAAATTAACAGCTAACAAAGATAAAAAATAATTAAAATAATAGTTTTGATTTTTCTTTTTAATCTATTATTCAAATTTTATAAATTTGACGATTCTTTTAATTTAAATTAATTTTACATTATGAAGACGGTACAGTTTAGAGAAGCTCTCAGAGAAGCAATGACTGAAGAAATGCGTTTAGATGAAAGTGTTTTTCTTCTTGGAGAAGAGGTCGCTGAATACAATGGTGCTTATAAGGTTTCTCAAGGAATGCTTGATGAGTTTGGCCCAAAAAGAATTATAGATACACCTATAGCTGAGTTAGGTTTTGCTGGTATTGCTGTAGGTGCTTCAATGAATGGTCTAAGACCTATTGTAGAGTTTATGACATGGAATTTTGCTATATTGGCTGCTGATCAAATAATAAACAGTGCGGCTAAAATGTTACAAATGTCAGGAGGACAATACAATTGTCCAATAGTTTTTAGAGGAGGTAATGGTACTGCTGGTCAGTTAGGCGCAACTCATTCCCAAAGTTTTGAATCGTTTTATGCACACGTACCTGGTTTAAAGGTTGTAACTCCTTCAAATCCATATGATGCAAAAGGATTATTGAAATCTGCAATTCGTGATGATGATCCTGTAGTTTTTCTTGAGTCTGAGAAAATGTATGGGGATAAAGGTGATATTCCAGAGGGAGAATATCTAATACCTATTGGTGTTGCTGAAGTTAAAAAAAGAGGATCAGATGTAACTATTGTTTCATTTGGTAAGGTTATCAAAACAGCTTTTGAAGCTTCCGATCAATTATCTAAAGAAGGAATATCAGTTGAGATTATTGATTTACGTTCAGTTAGACCAATTGATTACTCTACTGTTGTAGAGTCAATTAAAAAGACTAATAGGTGTGTTGTTGTTGAGGAGTCTTGGCCATTAGCTTCAATTTCTTCTGAAATATCCTATCATTTGCAAAGATATGCTTTTGACTATTTAGATTCTCCTGTAGTTCGAGTAACACAATCAGATACTCCATTTGCTTTTTCTCCAAGTTTAATTGATGAGGCCCTACCAAACGTTGATAGGGTTATTGATGGAATCAAAAGTACACTTTACAGAACTTAGTGATTTATTTGAAATTATTGTATAATTTTTCATCTAAAAACACTTAATTAAGATAGATTTAATCTTATTTCTATTTATTATTTTCTTTTCTTAAATAGTTGATAAATAATCAAATAAGGATTATTGATAAACGTATTTTATATGAAAAATAAAAATCCATTTCACTTTTAGATTTAATAATAATTAAAAAAGTTTCATTTTTTCTTTATATACTGTTGGTTTCTAAAATAAAACTGCTATCTTTGCAGGCTCGAAATATAATTTTTGAGGATAATTATTAATTAAAAGAAATAATATTTTTATGCCAACTATACAACAATTAGTTCGCAAAGGGAGAAATCAGGTGGTTAAGAAAAGCAAGTCTGCTGCGCTTGACTCTTGTCCACAACGTAAAGGTGTATGTGTAAGAGTTTACACCACTACACCTAAAAAACCAAATTCGGCCATGCGAAAGGTCGCTAGGGTTAGATTAACTAATGGTAAAGAAGTTAATGCATATATAGGTGGAGAGGGACATAATCTTCAAGAGCATTCTTTAGTTTTAGTTCGAGGAGGTAGAGTGAAAGATCTTCCTGGTGTTAGATATCATATTGTTCGTGGCGCAGAAGATACTGCTGGGGTTGAAGGAAGAACACAGCGCCGTTCGAAGTATGGAGCAAAAAGACCTAAAAAATAATCTTTTTTAAACATTAGAATATGAGAAGAAGAAAAGCGAAAAAAATAGCCATTTTACCAGATCCTATATTTAAAGATGTTCAAGTAACAAAATTTGTTAATAATTTAATGTTAGATGGTAAGAAGAGTTTGGCTTTTAAAATATTTTACAATGCTGTAGAAATGGTTGATTCAAAAATAGAGGATTCAACTGGTTTAGATACATGGAAGAAAGCATTAGAGAATGTTACCCCATCTGTTGAGGTTAGAAGTCGAAGGGTTGGAGGTGCTACTTTTCAAATACCAACTCCAGTTCGTGAGTCTAGAAAAGAATCGTTGGCTATGAAGTGGTTAATTGGTTTTTCGCGTAAGCGTAATGAGAAAACTATGTCACAGAAATTAGCCGCAGAGATTATTGCTGCATCTAAAGAAGAAGGTGCGGCTTATAAAAAGAAAGAGGATACATTAAGAATGGCTGAAGCAAATAAAGCATTTTCACACTTTAGATTTTAATAGATATGGCTAGAGATCTTAAATATACACGTAACATAGGTATTGCTGCACATATTGATGCTGGAAAGACAACTACTACTGAAAGAATACTTTATTATGGAGGTGTAAATCATAAAATTGGTGAAGTACACGATGGTGGAGCTACTATGGATTGGATGGAGCAAGAGCAAGAAAGAGGTATTACTATTACCTCTGCCGCAACAACTCTTGATTGGAATTACCGTGGGAATAAGTATCATGTAAATATTATTGATACTCCTGGTCACGTTGATTTTACTGTTGAAGTTAACCGATCACTTCGTGTTTTAGATGGCCTAGTTTTTCTTTTTTCAGCTGTAGATGGTGTTGAACCACAATCTGAAACAAATTGGAGGTTAGCAAACAATTACAATGTTCCACGTATAGGATTTGTAAATAAAATGGATCGTCAAGGTGCTGACTTTTTAAATGTTTGTAAGCAAGTTAAAGAAATGTTAGGTTCACATGCATTGCCTTTACAAATAAATATAGGCTCTGAGGATAATTTTAAGGGTGTTGTTGATTTAATAAATTTTAAAGGGATTGTATGGAATGAGGAGGATCAGGGTATGACTTTTGAAGAAGTAGAAATTCCTTCTGACATTCTTGAAGAAGCTAAGGCTTTAAGAGAAGAATTACTTGAAGCTGTTGCTGAATTTGATGAGTCTGAAACTTTACTAGAAAAGTTCTTTGAAGATCCAGAATCATTAACAGAAAGAGAAATTTTAGATTGTCTTCGTGAGGCAACCATTGCTGGTAAAGTTGTTCCAATGATGTGTGGATCAGCATTTAAAAATAAAGG